>Ga0247817_10000172_pt1 | contig 41878 bp, 46 predicted proteins | sample UWRJL212509R1_FD_178010 | JGI IMG/M metagenome (GOLD analysis project Ga0247817, IMG submission 178010) | Plant litter microbial communities from Arlington Agricultural Research Station in Wisconsin, United States - UWRJ-L212-509R-1 | ecosystem: Environmental > Terrestrial > Plant litter >... | reverse complement strand
GTTATATAAGTATAGCAAATAGGGGTTAGCTAAACGGTATGTTATCTGTTATAATGAATCTTAATTACTTATAAACTAATTGGATTAATATGGCTAAACACAAGAACTGGCACGGAGCTGCTCGCAAACGCATGCTCAAAAAGAAAGCAAAATCATTGAAGCTTAAAGGCCGTACAGCCTAAGTTTTATAACCCCGGTAACTCGGGGTTATTTTTTTGGCTTGATTAATCGCCAAATAACCCCTATTATACGGTTATAGTTCAAAACATAAACAGGATTCATATATGCAGATTACCATCGTAGGTGGAGGCTTCGGCGGAGTAAAAGCCGCCTTGACACTGTCAAAGAAGAAAAACGCCCACATTACCCTTATTACCGACAAACCCGACTTTCAGTACTACCCAGCACTTTACGGCACCGCTACTGGCAACAGCCACTTACAATCATGGATACCACTTGGCGAAATTTTCGCTGGCCACGATAACGTTGAAGTTATTATCGACTCTGTCACCAAGCTCGATAAAGCAGCCCGCACAATTACAACCGCATCCGGTGCGACACACAAGTACAACAAACTTATTCTTGCCCTCGGTTCAGTCACAACATACTTTGGTATTCCTGGCCTCGATACGTACGCATATGGTATTAAGTCTCATGACGAAATTACCCGTTTGAAAGAACACCTACTTGAAGAATTCTCTAAGCCAGATGGTGCTGATAAAGACTTCCTCATTGTCGGGGCTGGCCCAACTGGTGTCGAACTCGCTTCGGCCCTCGGTACCTACCTCAAACACCTCAAGAACCGTTACAAGCAACATGAACCACGCATTACTATTAGTATTATTGAAGCTGCGCCACGCGTCCTGCCGCGCATGTCAGAAAAGGCCAGTGCCTTGGTTGCGGCCCGACTTAAAAAGCTTCACGTACATGTTGAGCTTAATAAAAAGGTTGAAGAAGAAACTGCCGACAGTCTTATCGTTAGCGGCAAGCCAATTAAAAGCCACACCGTTATTTGGACATCAGGTGTTGCCAACAACCCGTTCTTCAAAGCGAACGCTGACCAGTTCGAGCTCTCGCCAAACGGCAAGGTAGTGGTTGACGCCCACCTTCGTTCTGGCGCCGATGTATATGTTATTGGCGACAACGCCTTTACTCAGTGGAGCGGCCTGGCCCAAACCGCCCTCCGCGATGGTATCTTTGTGGCCAAACATATTCTTGGTAAATCAAATAAGAAGTATGTTGCGAAACTTCCCCCTGTTGTTGTACCGATCGGTGAAGACTGGGCAATTTTCGAATACAAGAAAATCCGTTTCGGCGGTCGCCTTGGTGCACTCATTCGTAGCGCAGCTGACTTTGTCGGCTACAGCGACATCCTACCATTCGGGCAAGCCCTTGGTGTCTGGCGTGCCCAGAAAATTAAAGAAGAGTTTTACGCGACAGCTAAACCAAAAGCTGAGCTATAAACTCAGCCCAATAAAAAAAGACCCTACTGCAGGGTCTTTTTTATATTGTATGCACTAAATTTCTTGTTGAGCTTGTTTGCGAACCCGTACGTGGGTAGCAATAGTAATGATTGAAACAACTGTTACATAGAAAAGCCCTGTAATGCAGCTGCGAAGAATGCTACCGGTTGATGACAGGATAAGGAAAGTACCGCTCGCAACGGTAGCAACGATAAAGCCATAGCTGGCAGCCAAGCGTTTGATAGTCGGTTTAAAGAAAGTAAAACTGGCAACGGCGACGCTTGAGAGCGCAATGATAACGTGGATTAAAACAACAATAGACATAAGTACATTATACACTACCGTTACGGTAGGTAACCCCCAATCGCAATTAATAGGCTCATCAATAACATTACCAGCAATGACACGCCAAACATTTGCCGTGCCCATTTCACATCGTCAACTTTGTTGTAAAGCGAAATACCCTTATACAACCAATACGCTGACAACAAAAGGCTACCGACAAGATACACGACGCCGGTGTAGTTGAATACAGTCGGAAGCGCAAAGACAATTGCGAAAATGATAGTGAATAGTAAAATTTGCACCTTGCTACTCTTCATTCCATATTTAACTGACCAGACGGGTAGCTTGGCTGAGGCGTAATCCGATTGGCGGAACATGGCAATTGCGTAAAAGTGTGGCATCTGCCAAAAGAACAAAATCAAGAAAAGGATAATAGCGCCAGCATCAATATGTCCCGTCAGCGCCGTGTAACCGGCTACAGGCGGCAATGCACCGGCAACACCACCAATGAGCGTACTCCAAGCGGTTGTGCGCTTAGCGATACCGTAGATAGCGACATACCAGACGTAGGCAACAATACCAAGCAAGACGGTGAGTGTATTGGTTAAGAAGGCCAGTAGTCCAAACCCGATAACACCTAGGGCGACACCAAAGATGAGGGCCTTCCGAATACCAATCACACCGCTGGCAATATCACGCTTGGCGGTGCGCTTCATTCGCTTATCAATATCGCGGTCCAAAATATTATTCATCACACAAGCAGAGGCAATAATAAACGCAATTCCACCCGCTGCTCCGAGCAATGCTGACAAACTAAAGCCCATAAAACTAGCTGCTAAAAAGAAGCCGGCCACACCGCTGATAGTATTACTGAGTGTAATGCCTGGTTTGATTAATTGTAGGTACGAACGTGAGCGTTTTTCCATGTACTAAATTCCTTCGTTCTCATTCATATATTGCGTCATTTGGTCAGGGCTCATATTCATCATATTGTAATCAAGGTTGTGCATAATCCACAGTGAACCAACCACCACTACGAGCACCACAATCACCGCGAAGGCGAAGGTCGCCACCTTCCAACGGTTGCCGCGGCCTAAGTGCAAGAAGAAGACTAGTTGAACAACCAATTGGACAACAGCAATAGCCATCACGACATAAATTAACATTTCTTTTGGCAACAATTCATTCACCACAAAGAAGTAGGCGAGTAGGGTTGTCGCAATCGATAAAGCAAAACCGACAAAGTACGAAATATATTTCACCTGTGAATGGTGGTGATCTAGTTGAAGTTTACTCATGCCATACCTCCAATCAAGTACACAAAGCTAAAGATGAAGATCCAGATAACATCAAGGAAGTGCCAGAACAAACCAAGTAGTGCCAAGCGGTTAACGTCAGTTTGTTTGAAGTTATGGCGCCATAAACGTACAATCACCACCACCATCCACAACAGGCCAATGGCAATGTGGATACCGTGGGTTGCGACTAGCGTGAAGTACGACGACAAGAAGGCGCTTTGTTGCGGGCCATGGCCCTCGCCGATTAGCACCATAAATTCGTACAGCTCCATTGATAAGAAGACGACACCAAGGGCGAATGTCACAAATAACCAGAAGAAAGTTTGCTGCTTTAAGCCACGTACACTGGCGAGTAGTGCCATGCCGATAGTGAAGCTACTCGTCAGCAACACGAACGTTTCAATCAGTACGAATGGCAAGTCAAAAAGTTCTGGGCCACCGGGGCCACCGGCAGTAGCGTTTTTAAGCACCGCGAAGGTTGCGAACAATGCCGCAAACAGCACACAGTCGGTCATTAAGTAAATCCAGAAGCCAAGCGTCTTCTTCTCGTGGATAGCAACTAGTTCTTCAGCACGGGTCATACGGTTTTCTCCTGGAGTTTAAGCTTAGCGTGCAATTCATGGTGAGCAACTTTTGCGGCTGATAATTTGTAATCTGGTTCGTCGTCACTTAATTTAATGACGATGGTCACGACAATGGCAATGAAAGCGACTATTACCAACCACCACATATGCCAGACAACTGCGGCACCGAAGGTCATAGCGAATAGTCCAATAATGATACCCGCGCCGCTATTTTTAGGTAACCAAATATCTTCATACTCAGGTTGAACGTGCTTCTTTTTGTTTTGCTTCATTTCCCAGAAGGCGTCACGAGTTGTAACGGTTGGAATAGTTGCAAAAACATATTCAGGTGGCGGGGAAGTAGTTGCCCATTCGAGTGTACGGCCATCCCACGGGTCATTACCAACCATGTTGTCTTTACGTTTCCAAATACTGTAAGCGACTTGGAGCAGCTGGAACAGCACACCAATACCAATTAGCATCACGCCGAAACCAGCGACGATAAACAGCCCTTGCCAACCCATTGATGGGTCGTAATGGTCGAGGCGACGGGTCGCACCCATGAAGCCAAGAATGTACAACGGAATAAAGGCGAGCAAGAAACCGACAATCCAGAACCAGAAGGCGAACTTACCGAGCGTTTCGTTAAGCGTAAAGCCGGTGAATTTCGGGAACCAGTACGCAAAGGCTGCGAACGCACCGAACAACACACCACCAACAATCATATTGTGGAAGTGGGCCACAAGGAACAAGCTGTTATGGAACTGGAAATCGAGGGCTGGCACGGACATCATTACGCCGGTTAACCCACCGACAGTAAAGGTGGCGATAAAGCCCATAAACCACAGCATTGGTGTTTTGAAGGTCACAGTTCCACGGTACATAGTGAAGATCCAGTTAAACACTTTCACACCAGTCGGGATAGCAATTACCATCGTCATAATACCGAAGAAGGTATTTACATCAGCCCCGGCACCCATGGTGAAGAAGTGGTGTAGCCAAACGGTAAATGACAGAATGGCAATAGCAACTAAGGCAATAACCATTGAGGTATAACCAAAAATTCGCTTCTTCGAGAATGTTGCTACAATTTCCGAGAAGATACCAAAAGCCGGCAATACTAAAATGTATACTTCCGGGTGGCCCCATGCCCAAATAAGGTTGACGTACATCATTGGGTTACCGCCAGCCATACTGGTGAAGAAGTGCATGCCAAGCGTGCGGTCTAGTGCTAACAACCCAAGGGTCACGGTTAGAATTGGGAAGGCGAACATAATTAATGACACGCTCATCAACACACTCCAAGTAAAGATTGGCATTTTCATAAGGCTCATGCCTGGTGCGCGCATTTTAATAATAGTGACGAAGAAGTTAATACCCGATAGCAAACTACCGATACCAGAAATCTGCAGTGCCCATATCCAATAATCGACACCGACACCAGGGCTATACTCTAAGCCCGAGAGTGGCGGATACGCTAGCCAGCCTGCAGTTGAAAATTCACCAACGACCATTGGCATATTGATAATAATCATACCGGCGGCAAACAGCCAGAAGCTCACCGAGTTTAAGAACGGGAAGGCGACATCACGTGAGCCAATTTGTGACGGAATAATTAGGTTGAAAATACCGAAGATAATACCCATTCCTACGAAGAAAATCATAATCGAACCGTGGGCCGAGAAAATTTGTTGGAAGTGGTCGGAACTTAATAGTTCTACCGACCCGTTCAGTACTTGTTGGGCGCGGATAAGCATCGCATCGGCAAAACCGCGCAGCAACATAATAACCGACACGATAATATACATGACACCAATCTTCTTAGGGTCAAGCGAGGTCAGCCAATTCTTCCAGAGCCATTTCCAGCGTTTAAAGAAGGTGACACCGATAATCGCTAACACTAAGGCACCGACCATACCAATACCAGCACCAGCCATAATAGGTTCGTGAATAAAGTCTTCAAGGGTAAGTCGGCCAAAAATTGCTTTGAGGATATCGTTAAACATTACATGTCCATCCCAGACATATCGTGGTCCATTGTGTGCATGTTGTGTTCCTCGTGTTTAGTTTCGGTAGGTTTCGGCTCGGTCGTTTCTTTCGTACCCGAAGCTTCGTGAGACATATATTTCATTACTATTTTATTATACAAGTCGTTATCCATAAGCATATATGTTTTCTCACCGTCGTTTTTACTTTGGGCAGCTAGCTTTGCGTAGCTAGTGCTATCGAGCCCATCTTTTGAAGTAGCCGAACTAATAAGCCACTTTGAAAATTCGGTTTCTGATAATGAATTTACTTTGAACTTCATATCAGCAAAGCCATCACCACTAATATTTGCCGATGAGCCGTTATAGCTCCCAACCGTATCGGCCATAAGGCTAAGCTTGGTCGACATACCTGACATTGTATATACCTGGCCAGCTAACGCCGGTACCCAGAATGAATTCATTGGTGCATCTGACGTTAGGGTTAAGTTGATTGGGGTATTCTTCGGAATATTTAAATAGTTCAGCGTGGCAACACCCTTGTCAGGGTAAATAAATAGCCATTTCCATTCAAGTGCAACAACCTGGACATTAACCGGTTCAATGTTTGATTCAAGTTTCTTGTATGGGTCGAGGGCGTGCGTTGAAATACCGGTAATAATCGCTAATACAATAATAAATAGGCAGGGGATACCCCACCACAGCGCTTCCAGGCCAAGGTGGCCAGCGAACTCTGGGTCGTATTTCTTTTGAGCATTAGGGCTACCGGCACGTGATTTCCAGGCCACAACAAATAAAAGCGTTAGAACTGGTATAACGATAAACATACCCAGTGCGAATACCAGAATAATTAAATCTTTTTGTTGGTTAGCGATGGTGCCATGGGTATTTAAGACTGGCATATCGCGCCCTTGGGTCGCAAACACTAATATGCCAATGACGGCAAGCGCAACAAAGCTCGAGATAAGAACCTGAGCCACCCTCTTTAAGACAATTTTTTTATCTTTACGCATATGCTTCTTACATAATAGCTTGGTTTGAGCATTTAACCAATAGAATTACCCTATGCAATACGCCGGCATGAAACCGGCGTATAAACATTAATTTTATTGTTGACTACTTTTTAGTAGTTTTCTTTTTGCTAGCAAGGGCTGCGTCTTTTTGCTTTTGAGTAAAGCTTTTTGGCTGCCAAGTATTTACGAGGTAAATAACGATTACAAGCAAGCCAATAATAATAAGTACGAGGCCGGCGAGTACTGGTTTCATTTGTGCGAAGGTAACCATATCCTTCATTGATTCTGTGTGTGCAAATAAATTAAACATACTAAAAGTATACCATGGTGTTTATGGTTTTCACCCAGCCAGATGTAATTTTATAATATACTATACAAAATATAGTAATATGCTATACTTGAAATAGTATAAATGCTTAAGAAGGAGTTATTACTCATGTCAAAAATCCTTGTTGTTATAGGAAGCGCCCGTCCAGGCCGTGTTGCCGATAAAGTCCTTGGATACATCCAGGAAGATTTAGTTAACCGTGAAGGACTCGAAGTTACCGTTGCTGACCTTGCAGAATTAAACCTGCCATTTTTCAACAACGAAAACTCACCATTGTCACCTGACTATACAATCACTGACCCTCAAGTAGCCGCTTGGAGCGAACTTGTTAAAGAAACTGATGGCGTAGTGTTCATTACACCTGAGTACAACCACGCTCTATCGGCTATCCAAAAGAACGCCCTTGATTCACTTGGTGCTGATTGGGTAGGTAAGCCAGTTACTGCCGTAGCTTACGGTTGGAGCGGTGGCTCACTTGCAATCGCTAACCTACGTGAAGTACTCGGAAACCTAAAAACTGATACAAAGGACAGCTTTGCTCAACTAGCTTTCATGAAAGACTTGAACCCAGATGGTTCTGTTATTGATGCGGAAAACGTCAAAGCGCAAATCGCTACTGCTATCGACGAAGTAATTGCTTAAAAACAAAACTCGTTAATACTACGATTAAATAAAAGGACTACGAAAGTGGTCCTTTTTTATTGGTGATGCTTACTTTTAATATGTTCACGCCCGTACTGCAATACTTTCGTCATCCAAATAAGTTCAACCCAGGCAGCTTTCACATATTCGCGATAATCCTCATTCAAAAGCACACCGTCATCATCAAATAATTCTTGAACTTTTGGAAATTGCATATCTGTAAAGGTTGAAACGAGGCCCATTTCGCGAACACTACTTACAAGCGCTTCAATACCACGCACGCCGCCCCAAGGCCCTGATGAAGCACCTGCAAATGCTACTGGTTTATGGACATAGTTTTTTAATTCGCTATCTAACATCCGCTTCAATGAACCCGGGAAGCTGTGGTTATACTCCGGCGAAACAATAAAGAAACCTTGTGCGCGTTCAGTAATGGCTGTGTAGCGAGCATCTTTACCTTCAGGGTCATTACCATCACCAGGGAAGTAAAATTCTTTCGGGTCAATTACTTCAGTTTCAACATCTTCAAAGCTGTTCCCAACTTCAGCAACAAGCCGAGCGGCATAAATACTTTTACGTTGTTCTCGAGTGGTTCCGGCGAGCACGGGGATATATAGTTTAGACATAGGTCTCCTTGTGGCTTCAGTATAGCAGGTGATATTCTAAAGGGCATGAACCTCCTTTCTTACATTATCGTTTTTAGCTTAATTGGCGGATTACTGTCGCTTAGTTTAGCGATGATTCTACTACTCAATAAAAAACTATCGCAATCATTCGCAAAACACGCTATGCCATTTGCTGCCGGTGCATTACTGGCTGCAGTGTTCTTAGATTTATTTGCTGAAGGCTTAGAACATAACTCACCAGACACTATTATGATGGCGGCTTTAATTGGCATTTTGCTGTTCTTCATGGCCGAACGTTTCATTCGCTGGTTCCACCATCACCACCAACACGGCCAAAAAAGCCCAGCTGTTCCATTACTTATTATCGGTGATACCGTTCACAACTTACTCGATGGCGTTGCTATTGCTGCGGCGTTTATGATTAGTATTCCAACTGGAATCATTACCACCTTGGCGGTTGCTGCCCATGAAATCCCCCAAGAAGTAGGGGAGTTTGGCATTTTGCTTTCCAAAGGCATGTCGCGGCGACGGGTTATTTTCGTCAATATCTTTAGCTCACTCGTCGCAACTGCCGCCGCCATTGCCACATATTTTATTGGTCAAACCGAAACCTTACCACTTGGCGTGGTCTTCGGCCTTAGCGCTGGGTTCTTGCTATACGTCGCACTGAGCGATATTATTCCCAGCCTACATGAAAACCATAACAAAAAGACCTTGTTCGATTGGGAACCGGTCTTTTTGGTTTTAGGTGTGGTTGTTGTTGGTGTTGCCGGGCACCTGGTGCACGGTTTTATCGGCTAAAGTACACTAGCGTTATTTAAAGATTGTCGATAGAACGGCAACCAATACGAATACCACCACAATAATTACAATAAAGATGATTGCTGCAGTTTTCTTAAAGTTCTTCACACTTTTAGCATTTATGACACCGGCAGCAGTAAAGACATCACGCCAAATTTTAAAGGCGTTCAAGCCAGAGAAATAGGCAGCAGTCATAGCTGAAGCCCCAGCCACTTGGCCAGCAGCAACGCCAGTCACAACACCAGCGCCATACAGTGCCGCACCGATACGAGTAACGGTTGTAGCTGAAACACCTTGTGCATCTTCAACTTCTTTTATCATTTCAGGTGTTGCGGCTGGGGAGATTGATGCGCCTACGCCAGTAAAGTCGTATTGTTTTCCATCGACAGTAATAAGCATTGTTCCAAATACTGAAAAGCGAACGCTTACCAGTTCGATATCAGCTGAGAAGATTTGTTGTTTAGCTGAACGTGCTGAGAGTACGCCGTTTTCTAATTTTAGAATTGCCGGTACGGTAGCTGCACCGTTCCAAAGGTTTTGGCGCCAGTAAATTCCAGTTGTCAGTGTGTCGAGGTTTTTATCAATAGTCATGGTTTCATTCTATCAAACTAACGCACAACGCCCGTATCTTTAGTAAAATAGAAACATGACGTATAAAACACGCCTACGCAAACTAAAGAAAAAATTTAAGCGAACGTTTAATAAACGGAACACTTTTTTAGTTGGTATTTTTATTGTTTTACTCATAGTATTATGGGCGGTAATGCACCAACGAAATACTATTGCTCCAGCCGCTTACAAACCGCTACTTGAGGTTATTGCCAAAGGCGAAAGCCAAGGTAATTATAATGCCTATTTTGGAAGTGTCGCCAACCGCGATATCGACTTCACCCGTATGAGCATCGCTAATGTGCTTGCCTGGCAAAAGCGTTTTGTTGACGAAGGCCATGCTAGCAGCGCTGTTGGTCGCTACCAAATTATTCGTCCAACACTTTTAGGCTTAGTGAAAGAATTAAACCTAACCACCCACGAACTATACAACCAAGACATGCAAGACCAACTAGCTGTGGCCTTAGTCAACCGACGTGGAGCGATTGAATTTATCGACAACAAATTATCAGCCGAAGATTTTGCCCATCAATTATCAAAAGAGTGGGCAGCCTTGCCGAAAGTAATTGGCGACCAACCCGAGAATAGTTTTTATGCCGGAGATGGATTGAACCGGTCGTTAATTGATACGCAAACGAGCCTAAATGCTGTTAGCAAATTTAAAGAATTAGCCCAGAACTCATAATGGTATTAGCTGACTAGTAATTGAAAATAAAAGCTAAAATACCTGTAAACAGCCCGAGGGGCGATAGCAGCAACCCAATTATAGACAGGATAAACCCAACCCGTGCTTGTATGGCTATTTTCTTCCATCCGACGGTAGTGACCACTTTATAGCCTTCTGTTGTGGTACCATACTGGCGAAATTGAATAGCGCTAGTAACCAGCCCGATTGCAGATAGTATTAGGCCTACAAACGGGACGATTGCTAAGAGAATTGATAATCCGCCTAAAATAACCGAAATAGTTCCGGGTGTCTTGCCTTTAGGTTCGATTGGGGTAGATGAAAGTGGTGGCATAGTTATTTCCTAATTAAAGTTACCTTTAGTGTATCAGGAAAAGAAAAAGCCCTGCAACTTGCAGAGCTTTCGCTTCCATACAAGTTACAGGACGTGAGTGTCCTTAGCGGACTTTCGTAGAACTTCGCTTACATATTCGTTCGTGGGCCACCATTTGAAAAAGACTCTTACCTCCAATCGCCAAACCCTCATTGCTTGCTCGTATTCCTCTAGTTCACTCGACCGTTCCCCAAAAGGGACAGTGAAGAGCGAGAGGGGCCGCAAGGCGGCGGGTTTAACTGGTCGTCGACTAAACCAATCATCAACAAGTTCGTTCTGTTCACTTGTGCTGACCGGCTGTTTAATTTCCACGAAATGTACTCTATTCATTCTACGTACGCAGTGTTGCGCAAGTAAATTAGTATACATGAGCGGAATGGTTGCGACAACCCGCGCCCCGAACCCTTAGCACGAAAAACCCCGTGGAATGCGGGGTAGTTTGATTGGTTAAATAATTACAAAGATAGAATAATGACAGAGTTTAATGGTTAGCTGAGAGGGCGGACCGAGCCGCCCTCTCAAGCTAGATGATGGGGTACTGATATTCTTTCTGGGTTGGTGGGTGCACCATAGCCCAGAACTCGTTAGGACGGCCAAACTGGCGACGCTCGAAAAACTTTAGGCCTTCCTTTGTTGTCGGGTCGATAGTGAAATACGGCAACCCGTAAACAATCTCGCACAAGCCAGTTTCCTGGTTTGGTAGCTCGAAATGTACATGGTATTGAAAGCGTTCGATGTCGCTGTTGCACATCCGGAACAGTTCCAAGATACGGACGCCATATAGACGCTTTCGATCCAAGATAACGACCAGGTCGCTAACTTGTTGAGCGTCCATCCCTTCCAAAAGAATCCGCATCAATTTGACGACGGCATACACACCATCCGTCAGCAATGCCGCCGCTTCCGATAGATCATGCGAATCGTTAATACGGTCTTGCGTTTGAGCAACCACTTTTCTCCTTAAACAGGAATTGGGTCAATGAATTAAACTCTGTCAATGTGCTTTAATATCCACCTTAAATGCAGGTTTATTATATCATAAATTTGAGATTTAACCATTCAGGTATTGATGTGAGGTGTTTTTATTAAAGCTTAGAAGTGTTCATTAAAGCCTTTATGATTTCAGCTCCCGAAACATTCTTATTACGGAAACGTACAAGCGGCAATTCCGCTTCCTCAAAAATACGCTCAACTTCAGCATCGCGTTTACGACGGTCAGCTTTATCGTGAGTATAATCATCTAATTCAATAGCATAAGTTGGGCGGAGCGTTTGCTTGTCACAAAGAACATAATCAACCGATTTACCGTTAATGTGTCGAAAAGCGTACAGCCAGTCCTTGCCTTGAGCTTGGGGACTGAGCAGGGCAGACAGGTGGACTTGTGGGAATACATAGTACCGTTCGCTGACAGTACGCTCGAGTTTAACAAAGAACTCGGTTTCAGTACGAGACATTAGTAAGTCCTTAGCAGCGTAGGAGTAGGTATTGTTTTTGAAGACTTTGCGCTTTTGTGATGATAAATGAAATAATCTAGAGAATGCAAACAGGGTAAGAAAAAATAGTGCTGCAATTATTACGTAAGTAGACAACATAAAGTTATTTTACCAAATAATTACAATATAAAGATCAAGACGCTAAAGCTAGCTTGCTTCTTCTTCACCCGACACATTGAGCTTATACAAGGCATCAATAACTTTTGACTTTAAACTAGCTATATCCGCAATTGATTTTTCCAACTCTTCACTTTCAAGATTTTTCTGTCCGTGAGCGTAACTATTGCGTAATTTATTAAGAACAGCAGCGTCATCAACGTCACGAGCGTCATATACATTTTTAGACTGAAGTATACGAGCTAAAGGTAATAATCCACGACCACCAATTCCATAACCTCTAATTTTGAGGTACTTAACAATGCTTTCAACCAGTTCCTCGTATTGTTCTAAAAAATTATATGGATTTGTACGGTTTAAATCATTAAATTTAATTTTAATTGTCGCTATCTGTTCAAGTGTTTTAGCCAATTCATCTTCCTGCTTAGCATTATTGATTACAATAGCCGAACGAAAAGATGTCGCAATCGCAAAAATAGCCGACAAAGCAGTTATACCATATAAAATATAAGTACTTTTATCGGTGCTATTTACGACTTGTTCAACTAGTTTTACACAAACTAAAAGAATTCCAAATAATATTGGATACACGAGTGCTAATATCGCTGTTGCATTAGAAGCGACATTTAATAACCTACTTAAAGGCACTCTAGTAATCGTTACATTTGATAAGAACTGAGCAAGTGCACTTAGATATGCAGCGAGCAACATAATAACTACCATTGGAATTGCTACATCGAGCAAAGAGAAAGTCAACGTGAATACGTTTATTTTTATTGCAGCCAACGCGTCTTTAAAAGCGGCTAGTCCAATTAACGCAGCGAGAAAACCAACTAAATAGGTAGACTTATTAAATGAATCGTATGTATTCGACATAGTTCCAAATATAACACTAAATATTTTTTTCAAATAGTTGGTTTACGTATTTCGTCGTTTACGACTCATCAGCGGAACTGAAATAATTTCCGGATACGTTCCCGCGAAGGGGAGGCGGTCAAAAATCGACCGGCCTCACCCAACGCGGGGTGCACTACTATGAACGAGTCACGTTAGTGCGACGCTGTATGTGCAGTTTTTAGCTGACTAGTGATAGCAAGCATGAAACGCAAAGTGTATTATAGCACAAAACTGTAAATTTTACAAGAGGCTTACTTGGGGTGGCGGAACTACACAGGAACGTAATTCGTACATTGACGCCAGCTATACAGCCTTTATACTAATACATATGATTAAGAACCCCTTCTCAACCCCACACCCACTCGATAAAGCTGCCGGCTGGTCATGGCGCATTATCGCCATTGCAGCACTTGTCGCGCTTATCATTTTCGTCATCATTCAATTAAAGGTGATTGTTATTCCATTTATCGTCGCGTTATTAGTAACAGCACTCTTATTTCCGCTTGTTACAAGGCTCACGAAACTAGGTGTTAAGAGGGGATTAGCCGTAGCCATCAGCTTGCTCGCGTTTGCGGTTATTGTCGCCGGGCTAATGTTCGTGGTGGTCACCCAAACGCGCAATGCCTACCCTGAACTGCGTGATAGGTTCCAATCTTCACTGCAAGACCTTAGCACCACCCTGGCAAGTAGCCCGCTTGGTGTCGATGCCGATGATGTGAAAAACTCGATTAATGGTTTTATTACTTCACTTCAAACCAATTCAGACCTACTTAGTGCCGGGCTTATCTCATCCGTCGGAAGCACCACTGGCCACATTTTTGCCGGTATCTTCTTGGCATTCTTCGCCGTTATCTTCTTGCTACTCGATGGCAAGAATATTTGGAAATGGTTTGTTGGCCTATTCCCACGCAACTCACGCGACAAATTACTTGATGCTGGATTTAGTGGCTGGAGTACGCTAATTAGTTTTGTGAAATCCCAAATTGCTGTCGCTGGGGTTGATGCAATTGGTATTGGGCTAGGGGCTTTAATTCTTGGAGTGCCCCTTGCTATCCCTATTGCGGTACTAGTATTCCTCGGTTCATTCATCCCAGTAGTTGGTGCCGTTATTACTGGTTCGATTGCTGTCTTACTAGCGCTATTCTTCAACGGCTGGGTGATTGCCTTAATTATGATTGGTGTCGTATTGCTGGTTCAATTAATTGAAGGCCATGTTTTACAACCATTCTTAGTAGGGAAGGCGGTTAACGTCCACCCACTAGCCGTTGTATTTGCCGTTGCAATTGGTTCATTACTCGCCGGTATCCCTGGTGCACTATTTGCAGTCCCAACCGTTGCTGTCGCCAATGTGATGATGACAAAACTACTAAAAAAACCGTCTACTAAGCCTGTTTAACCTGTTGTATACAAGCTATAAGCCATTGACATCTATGCATTAAATTGTTATAATAGTATTACCTTATTTTCTTTGCGTAAGGTCACGTACTTTACCGATACCCAACAAGAGGAACACTATGAACAATGAGTATGCCTTGAAGTTTGCGAACGGCACGTTTGCGGGCTTCGATGAATCGAACGGTGGACAGCCGTTTGAAGTGAAGAACCTGACGGAGGTCAAGACCTTTCCCACCGTCGACGCTGCAAGCAAAGCTCGAGGAATCGACAACCCGCACGGTTTGAAGGTCTACAAGATCCCCACCGTCATTGCGCAGCCAGTCAAAGAGCGTAGCAAGCCAACGCTTAACTTCATAGAACCCCGCCTCTAAGCCCTACCGACATCCGTGTCGAGCAAAAAAGCTCCACGTTGTCGCGTGGGGCTTTTTTGCTATAATAGAAACATAACGAAAGGACACATTATTATGTCTAAAGGTACTGGCGCAAAGAAGGCTGTAAAGAAACCAAAACAGGTTAAAGATAAGATTGTTAAAAGCATTTAACTACTAAAAAACCTCCGCAATGGAGGTTTTTTATTTGTCACCGCTTAAGAAAATAGAGGGACTAATACGGTTGGGGCGCTTTTCATATGTCTTGATCGTTAGGTCGTATGCTTGCTAACAGTCCTTGCGGAATACCCCCAGGAGTAATTGTCCTTACCGGCTCGTACTCAATTTTTCGTGGTTTCTGTTTTACATACGTGCGTGGTTCAGGAACGGTGACATTTCCTACGTTCGATTCGACAGTCCCCATATGCAATGGTGCACCTACTAATAACTTAGCGCTATCCATAATCGAATCGATTGCATCTTCAGTGTTTAAATACCCGATCGTCACATGTGGACTGACAAATTGTCGACTACGTAAAGTTGGGTCAATTTTCTCAAATGCTTTCTTATAAAATTTATGTTCGTTTCGATAACGTGTATCGGCTTCATCGTCCAAAATAAGTCTAATTGCAAATCGAGATAAGCCTCTAACCCGGGGAGTCAAAACAGCTTCAACAACCTCATCCTCAAATACAGTTCGTGAAACTTTTGGCGCACCATCAATAACATACTTTAACCGTGAGGGATGGACAGTCTGCCATGTTTGGCTGTTGAAAATAGTAAGGTGAGGTTTTTCTACCGGCTCAAAGGAGGGGATAGCGGCATATTCCTGTTGTAGTAGCTGTAGCTGTGATGCACTTTCCGGTTGCAGGGGCCGTGAGACAAAGATATATTGTTCCGTATTCATTTATATATTAAATCATATTTTTATATATTAGCTATATTAACCATAGTAATCAAAGTGCTACTATATATGTATGAATGAATCAGAGCATCGAATATTTTCTATCAGCGTCGCGAGTGTGTACCCACATTATCTTGCAAAGGCTGAGCGAAAAAATCGAACAAAAGCCGAAGTAGATGAAATTATTCGCTGGCTTACTGGCTATACGCAGCCGGAACTTAATAAAGCGCTTGAAGACAACACAGACTTTAAAACATTCTTCGCTCAAGCACCTAAAATGAACCCGGCGCGCTCACTTATTACGGGTGTTATTTGTGGGGTACGGGTTGAAGAGATTCAACAACCAATCATGCGCGAGATTCGTTACATGGACAAACTTATTGATGAGTTGGCAAAAGGGAAGGCGATGGAGAAGATTCTTAGAGCATAATGCCTGCTGGTATGCGAAAGGCCCAGTATTGCTACTGGGCCGACGCGACGTACTAGTTAGGTGGTGAAACCCTCAGGAAAGAGGTAGAAGGACATGGCGATTTTGTTATCAAACCAATTTTTCCTCTCGTACATCACCTTTCGGCTGGTGCGGGTGACCGCGTCGAAGACCAGCGGACGGTTGTCCTGCTTGGCCCAGTACAACTTGTGCCACTCGACCAGATGGTCAATGACTTGCTGAATAGACGTGCCGTCAACCAAGCTGCTGGAACGTCCCTTTGAACAAGGTGTTCCCTCGCCTTCGATGTGGAAGTGGACGGTGTAGGTCACGTTAACTTCACCGTTATCGATGCGTTTGAAGTTAGTGACCTGGCTGAGATCAAGGGTCTCCCAGGGCCGAACAACGCAGTACTCCAGCTGAAGCTGAACGATGTCTTCCAGGGTGTAGATGTGCTCGAAGTAACGAAGTTCACCAAAGCACGGAGCCAGGTCAAGGTGGGACAGGGCAAACTTTTGAAACTTTTCCAACTGCATGTTAATTCCAATCGTATAGACGGAGTGTCGCGCTAGGGTATACCTAGATGTATTTTATTATAGAATAATTTTTGTTAAAAGTCAATATAATTACGCGTTTAATGGCCATGTTTACAAATTAGGCATAATCACAAAAAAAGACTGCAGTGACTAATGTTATTTATGAAAGTTTTAGGTTATTTTTGCAAGCGTGAGCGATGAGATAGTCAGATGGGTTAGAGAAGTGAAGAGAAAGAAATGTTTTGCATATATTCTATCTATATTATATAGTATACTGATGGTTGAACAATTTTTGTTCCCATGCAGCTCAGACTTCTTTTGCGTTTATCAGTTAAGACGGTCAATGTACGCTGGATTACTCCTCCAACCTATGTTGACCGTCTGAACTTAAACGGTCCCGTTTCATCCCCGGAAGGGATGAACGACAGAAAAGAAGTCCTTTGAACCACAAAATGAAGTTCTTGAACGGTGCAAACTGGCGCACGCGCGCTGTGGCAATTGCTGCGGCCGCGTTGGCCACCCTGAGCGTGGTCGCCATGGCGTCACCAGCACAGGCGTACTACTCGAACTCCCTGAGAGACTTCGAGGTCACCACCCACGTGCAGAACGTGGGCTGGACCACGGCACCGGGAACCCGAGGCCAGGGCCTGCGCATCGAGGCAATCAAGGTCACCCAGCTGCAAAGCAAGGTGATCTGCCTCAACGCTCACGTCGCAACCATCGGCTGGCAGCAACGCCAGTGCACAACCGGAAAGGGCACATCCATCACCGTCGGAACGACCGGACGCGGCCTGGCGATCGAGTCCGTCGAGGTCACCCGACCTGGCAACTCGTACGGTGTCGCGGCTCTGGTGCACATCCAGAACATCGGCGACCGGAACGTCAGCGTCAGCAAGGGTATCGGCGGGTTCACCGCTGGTACGACCGGCCAAGGGCTGCGTCTCGAGTGGTTCGAGCTCAGCAACCTGTAATGGGTAGTCGGCATTAGCTGACAAACAGCGGCCACCCGGGCGAGGGGAATCTCTCGTCTGGGTGGCCGCCATCACATCAACTGCAAAGTAAAACTATTGCATTACGAGTCGTCTGAAATACAGACGGCTCTTTAAATTTTCTTATTATACGTACAGAGTTACTCTACGTATTACTTTTCAGAAAACCATTTCGCAAATTCATACCAAACAAAATCTTCTGGTTTATGACTTGTTTGATTAGTGTCCTGACCTTCTGCAAATGTACGGCCGTTAAACTCAGCGACTTTATCAAAAGAGTTGCCACTATTACCGCGTGGGGCATTAGCAATGTTGCCAGTGTATTCTTTTGAAAACACTTTAACTTCGTTTTCGTCCTTATATACAATTGATTCACGAAAGATAATAGTGGTGTCTTTATCTGCAATGAGATTGATAAAATCTTCAGGGGTAAACCACTCTGCAACATCTTTCATGTAGCCACCAGGAAAACCATTCAGGGAGGGGATTGACCAAGATGTATCGGCGACGACTATCGCAGATGACCCGGCTAGTTTATAAGCATCTTCCACTTTTCGAAGGGTAATATTAATAGGGTCGTGGGATTGAATTTCGTCGAAATCGAGTTTAATTGGAACGACTTCGATATTAAATAAATCGCAAGCAGCGCGAGCCTCGATGATTTTGCGTTGGTTGCCAGTGGAGAAAAGTATTTTATTCATATAGGTACTATAGCAAATATTGATATAGAAAAAGCTCCACGTATCAACGCAGAGCTTTTTCGCAGTGCGGATGAGTGGAAGCTTTCCCAGAGATACACTTAGCAGCAAAATCTTGGAGCGAAGGAGTCCAAGCTATTGAATTATTTATATAAATATGCTATAATAATTTTAATTCCAGCTCGTATGATCTGGTCGGTCGATAGACTAAGGGGTTTAGCGGCCCATCCGTTAAAACGACAATAGGAGAGTCGTATGACTCAGCTCTTTTCCATCACCAGTGGCCCCTCGAAATGGGACCTGATGCAAAGTCTCTTCGAACGGAAGCCTCTAGGCTTTCAGTACGATGATAGCCACTCAGCCATTGAGATGCGTATCCAAACGCTACACAAGCTGGAGCACGGCGAACTGAACCCTTGGCTTCTCTCGGAGAATCCTGCGGTTAATAAATTCATCGAAACCGCACCACCTGTGCACGGAGGCTGGCTTCTCTTCGGTGAAGTCCGCACGGCTCATTTCGTAAACCAGCGGCTCAATGCGATATTCGCTGTATACGACGAGCGAGCACGAAAAGGCATGTTCGTCCTGCACGACATGTATCACATCGGTGAACTCGGTATGGGTATAGACCCCTCCCTGACATGGAAAATAGCCGCAGAGGCCTAGCCCTTATAGTCCCGACCCAAGTGAGCCTCGCTCCTCGGGTCGGGGCTTACTTTTTATATTGATGTGTTTTTTAACGATAGGATAAGGGATTCGAACTAAAAATTCCAAGGTGGGGTTTTGCTTTGCAAAACGGGGGTTCTCTAATACCAGCGGCCAGCCAAGAAAATAGACCTACGAACGTAGGTCTATTTTCTTGGCTGGGGATGAGGGATTCGAACCCCCGAATGCTGGTACCAGAAACCAGTGCCTTACCACTTGGCGAATCCCCAGTATTAGGAACGTATGTTATTTTACCATATCTGGTGGCAATGTTGCTGCTTATGCTACAATTATCCTATGAAGAAACGGGGTGGTTTTACTCTAGTAGAACTCGTGGTGGTGATTGTTGCAATTTGTGTTTTAGCCGGGTTGGCCGTTATTGGCATAACTCGCTATCAAGCAGACACCCGAGATGCGCAGCGGAGTGCGAATGTTGGCACTATTTCTGACGCCCTGGAAAACTACTTTACGCAAAACGGAAACTATCCAAGTTGTGCGGCCATTACTGCCGACGCCAATATTCTTACAACCACCACATTAAAAGGCTTAGATAAAAAAGCCCTTACCGTGCCTGACTCGAATTCAACCGAAACAAATGTTATTCGTTGTGGCGATACATTGGCATTAGTAGGGGACGATTTTATTGAATACCAAGGAGATGGTAGTAGTGCCTGTACCGGCTCGGGTTCTTGTTCGACATACAAACTTATCTATCGTAGCGAACTTAATAGCGAGCTGAAAGAAGTTGAAAGCCACGGGCTATTTAGCGGTACTACTCCGAGCCCCGTCCAAACTCAAAACATTCCAGCTGTAGGCAATACGACCAGCTTAGGGGCGCCGAGCTTAAACGCCACCGTTAATTCAGCTACGCAAGTTACCCTAAATTGGACACCAGCAGCGAATGCTAGCAACCTCACTACTTATACCGTCATACGGGCAACCGATAATGTTTTTAAGAATGGGGTAGTCACCACTAAAAACATAAAAGGCACCAGCGAAGTTATTAATGGCTTAGCAACGGGCCGTTCTTACTATTTTAAAGTCCAAGCTGTATCGCCCAGTGACACGAGTGAATTTTCGAATATCGCTTCAAATATTGTTGTCCCAGTCGCTCCAGCTCAAGTAACCGCAACCGCTAACTCGCCAACCCAAGTGACTGTTACTTGGGCAGCTACAGCTAACGCCACTGGCTATACCGTTAAGTACGGGTTAACCGAAGGTACCGATACTTATAGCGCAGCCACCAAAGGCACTAGCTTGGTAATCTCTAATAATCTCACGCAAGGTACCGAATGGTACTTTAGGGTCTATGCCACCGCTGGCGGGGTCGACAGTAGCGCTTCAGCATCGGTCAAGCTAACCACACCAATTAGCGCACCAGCTCCGTACCAAATTACCGGTGCCAACGATAGCATGTCACTAACTGGCACGGCAGTGGCGGCAAACTGCCCAGCTGGCACAACCAAATATTATGCATGGAAAGCCAACAACACTGCCTGGGTACACGGTACTAATTACATTCGCGTCACATATGCGTTATCGTACGGCCAAGATGTCACCTTAAAAGTAGCAGTGAAATGCCAGAAAGGTTCAGTCGCTAGCGCCTCTACGCAATCTTCAAATTCAATTAGTTATACCCGCGCTGGTATGAACTTAACGTTGAGTGCCGGAAAGGATGGCTGCGAAGATGAATACTGCGGTCGGACCATCAATGCCAATTGGACAAATATTTGCGGGACAAAAACTGCCAACATTAAAGCCAAGCAATTAGCTTCATTAGCGAGCTGGAAAACAACTGGCCCATCGAGTGATGCAATTAAATGGAAAGGCGCTTCCAGCCCCGGTGTCCGCGTGAGTTACTACGAAGTGAATATCGGCTGTGCTTCGTCGGCCGCGAGTATAAATGTTATCAGTGCTTATAAATGTACGGGGTGTAATTAATATGGTATCGAAAAAAGCAGCAAACAAATCGCGCATCCGCTCGACCATCGCCATCCTTATTATTGTGCTGGTTGCGATTGCCGGCGCAGTGGGGTTGTATATGGTCACCCCAAAAGCTACACCTGCACCACCTAAAACAGATGTTAGTTTAACCGATACTCCTGATTTCAATACCTGCAACATCATAACCACCGATATAATTAAGCAAAGCTTCAATGGTGAATTCATTACCGGCATTAGCCAAGGCGTTCGCGCTGGTGTAAAGGCACCAAATGACACGGTTGCCGATAGTTGTGGATACGGGCTTACTACCAGTAAATCAACGAGCAATAGCTTGTCAGTGCAGGTATATCCGTATACAGCCACAGTCAGTGGTAAAGACAAAGAAACCGTCGGTTCAACCTGGTCGGAAGTTGCTGCTTCAAGCCCGAAAGCTTATTTTGTAAAAGATATTGAAAACGATACGGTTATGTACAAATTACGGGTGATTCCAGGTGGCAAGAACGTATTATTTGAATTACGCCAACCGTTAAAAGAAGCTGCCTTCGACGAGCCGAGTGCCTTAGATTTCTTAGTTGGCATTGCCGCCAAAGCCGACTTATCGGTTATTGAACCTGTCGAAGAATATTAGCTGGTACGAATGCGGCGGTAGCTAAACTTAGCGTGTGGACGCCAGTTGTTTTTGCTATCAGCATCGAATTGGTGAATTACGCCATTTTTAACATCTTGTATAAGAATAAGGGCTGGACTGTAGGGTGCAAGGGTGCGATAAAAGGCAATATCGTCAGCCGTGGCTACTTTTCGTCCTGGGAAGATTTCCAAAAACTTTTTTGTACCAATTTCGTCAAAGTAATTCGGGCGGTTTTTTGGTGGCATATATAGTTCAGCCGTTAAGCCAACCCGGGAAACAATTTTTTGCACATCAGAAAATAATAGCTTCACTTCACCATGAATATATAAGAAAAGTTGTTTTTTCTTGGTTAGAAAAAGGGTCGCTTCAACACTTCGTCCGACGGGAATGCGGCGGGCAATTACCGAATCAACCTCGGCGGAGACGCCAAATTGTTCTTTCAGCAAACGCTCTAAAGCGTAATCATCATATATTTGGTCGTTCATGTCAATAATTGTACCATTTTCTGGCGTGTATAATGAATGAATGAGCTTTGAATCGCGATACAAACAGCTAAATGATGCCCAAAAACAGGCAGTCGATACAATCGATGGCCCGGTTATGATTGTGGCTGGCCCGGGTACTGGTAAGACCGAGCTTCTAAGTGTGCGTATTGCCAATATTCTTAAAAAGACCGACACCTTGCCGCAAAACATTCTGTGTTTAACGTTTACCGATAGTGGTGCGCAGGCTATGCGCGAACGCCTTGTCGATATTATTGGCAAAGATGCCTACAAAGTTGCTATTCATACCTTCCACAGTTTCGGAAGCGATGTTATCAACCAAAACCGTGAATATTTTTATAATAATGCTTTATTCGAACCAGCTGACGAGTTGCGCCAGTACGAAATTCTTCGCGGTATTTTTGAAAAGCTCGACCGCAACCGCAATCCACTGGCCAGTATGATGAACGGCGAGTACACCTATTTGTCTGATGCCAAAAGCGTCATCTCGCAATTGAAACGAAACAGCGCCTTAACCAGTGATGAGCTTTTAGCCGTGCTGCAGCAAAGCGAAGAATCGTTAGACGTGATTGAACGGCTGGTCGTGCCAGTGTTAGAGCAGGGGATTAAGAAAAACACTGCCGCTGGCCTGCAAAACGCCTACGAACAACTTATTATTGAAGCGGCTGAAACTGAACCGCTATATGGCGTGGCGCCATTAGTTCGCATTTTAACCGATTCACTAGCCGCCACCCTTGAACAAGCTGCTACGGTTCATCCAACCAAACCTATTACCGCTTGGAAGAACCGCTGGTTTGAGCGCAACGAACAAAAACAGATGGTCGGTAAAGACCGTAAACGCCTGACAAAACTAAAAGCGCTGTCATTTATTTATTACGAATACTTAAGCGAGATGGAAAAAGCTGGCTTGTTCGATTACGACGATATGATTATGCAAGTCGTCCATGCCATTGAAGTTCATGAAGATTTAAAGTTTAACCTACAAGAAAAATACCTCTACTTTATGGTGGATGAATTCCAAGATACCAACTTGGCGCAGATGCGTATTTTACACAACCTGACTGACAACCCGGTCAACGAAGGTTCACCAAATATTTTAGTGGTGGGTGATGACGACCAGGCTGTCTATGGGTTCCAGGGTGCGGATATTAGCAACATTCTTAACTTTAGTTCAGTCTATCCAAATGCCAACCAAATTGTCCTGACTAATAATTATCGGTCTGGCCCAACCATCCTGGAAGCATCGCGTGCGGTTATTCAACAAGGTGACGACCGGTTGGAATACCGTTTCCCTGAACTTAACAAGCAGTTGCTGTCACACAGTAGCACCCTAGATAGTGTCTCGCTGTACCAGGCACCGGCGCCGCACTCCGAACGCCACTGGTTAGTAAATGATATTAAACGTCGCCTTGACGCCGGAGAAGCGCCCAATGAGATTGCCGTACTGGCACGACGCCACGCTGAAATTCAAAGCTTATTGCCATACTTCAACCGCTACAACATTGCCGTTCGTTACGAACGTGAAGATAACGTCCTCGACCAACCACCGATATTACTACTAGAGCAAACGGCTAAAATTTTAGTTGACCTGGCACATGGCGACCACGACAAAGTAAACGCCCAACTTCCGGAATTATTAGCCCACCCAGCTTGGGGATTTACGCCGCTTGATTTATGGAAACTCAGTATTAATGCCCACGACGCTCACCAATCATGGATGAGTTTAATGGAAACCACCCCGGCATTTGTAGAATTGCACACCTGGCTAATTGAACGGGCTTCTGCGAGTATTCATACGCCACTCGAACCAATGCTCGACCAAATCATTGGCCAGGTCGACGAAAAAGCTAGTCCGCTATTTACGTATTTCTTCGCAACCGAGCAACTTGAAAACCACCCGCAAGAATATTTGCTGTACCTTGAAGCGCTGCGTACTATTCGTGCCAAACTTCGTGACCACCGACCAGGTGTAACACTCACACTTAAAGACTTCGTGGATTGTATCGATTTATACCGCCGGCTCGGCATTGGTATTGGCACCAGCAGCCATTCACTTGCCAGCGACATTCCAGCCGTGCAATTACTGACTGCCCACAAATCTAAAGGCCTCGAATTCAACACAGTCTACGTATTCAATGGTGTCGATAGTGTTTGGGGCCAAACTGCTCGACAGCGGAGCAGTTCAATTTCGTATCCCGAAAACCTACCGCTCGAACCAGCCGGCAATAGTGCCGATGAGCGCCTCCGATTGTTTTACGTTGCCATGACTCGGGCCCGCCATAATTTAATTATTAGCTACAGCGACTCGAATGATGGCGGTAAATCTACTTTAATGGCCGACTTCTTATTAGCTACAAATATCGAATCGACTTCAACACCAGAAACAACCGAGGATGAGTATATTGAAGCCGTCGAGCTGGCCTGGTACCAACCACTCATCGAAACAACCCAAGATCTAAAGTCATTATTAGCACCGCAACTTGAGCATTTCAAATTAAGTGCTACCTCCCTCAATAATTTCCTTGATGTGTCCCGGGGTGGGCCGCAACATTTCTTGCTCAATAACTTGCTGCATTTCCCAAGCGCTAAAGCGCCATCCGCTTCGTACGGAACTGCCGTCCACCGGGCAATGCAACAAGCGCATGTTCACCTAAACGCAACCGGTGAACAAAAACCACTAGAAGATATTTTGCACGATTTCGAAGTTGCGCTTGAAAGCCAACGGCTCGCGCCAGAAGATTTCACTACCTACTTACAAAAGGGGAGTGCTGACATTTCTGAATTCATCCGTTCAGGGGCATTACCGTTCTTGCCAAGCCAAAAAGCCGAGTTAAGCTTTGGCCACCAAAATGTTCACTTAGAAGATGCCCGCTTGAATGGCTCCCTCGATATGGTGGATATTGATGATGAGCTGAATGAAATGAGTGTCACCGATTACAAAACCGGCCACCCGTCGGAAAGCTGGACTCGTGGCGATGACCGGACGAAAATGAAACTACACCGCTACCGCCAACAGTTAATGTTCTATAAAATTCTAGTTGAAAACTCACGCGATTACAGCAAGTACACAGTTACCGATGGGCAACTGGCCTTTATTGAACCGGCAAAATCAGGTGATGTTATCGTACTCACAACCGACTTTACCCATGAAGAGATTGAACGTACTAAAAAGATTATTGCAGCGGTATGGAAACACATTATCGCCCTTGACCTGCCAGACGTCAGTAGCTACGCGCCAACCTTGGCGGATTTGATTCGTTTTGAAGACGACCTCATTGACAATACACTATAAAAAGTGCTATAATAGGGAAGTATTCGGGTAGAGCAGTGAAACAAGAACATCAAGTCTGGTGTTTTTATTCCACTGCTCCCTGAACCGCACATTCAGAGTTAGTGATAGAGTTTCGCGATACGGCTTCCCCCAAGCCACCCCCCCCATCGCGAAACCGGCCATCTTACCCATGGTCGTGATACAACCGGGGGCCGTCGGTGTTCATTCCCGGCGGCCCTTCCAGGCTTCCTTCTTTAATCGAAGTATCTACCTTAGGAGTTGATAGATTTGTCAGTAGAAACCGGCAACCGGCTCATCAAACAGGCTGAGGAAAAACTGCAAACAGCAAACGCTTACGTCGAAAAGTGCGAAAACGCACCGGAAGACTCGGCCGAATACTGCGACCTGGCGAACGCCAAGGTCACCGCGACCCTGGCCAAGAACAAGTTCGACGAGTTGTGGAAATCGTACGGCGGCTACCGCTAGACGTTTCCACTGACGACCGATTCGCCTGAGGAGGTGAAAATATTGCCATCGAATGAAATCGTAGCAATCCAGCAGGCAAAGACACAGGAAGAACGAGACAAGGCGTACATGGTGTACGTCGCAGTCATGGAGCGAGGCGGTCAAACGCCCAAGCCCCTGCGAGATCTCGTCTAGCCGACCACCAGGTGGGCGCCCGTCATACGGCGCCCACCCAAGCAAACTATCACTAACTCTGTTCGCAACACTCATCATGAAGTTATCGTGGTAGGTGTTGCGTATTTTTTTGTGAGATAATAGGAACAATGAACAATTTTTGGAACGAACTACCTAAACCCTTTTTTATTCTTGCCCCAATGGAGGCAGTGACTGACGTTGTCTTTCGTCATGTTATTAAAAAAGCCGGCCAACCCGACATCTTCTTTACTGAATTTACAAATACTGCTAGTTTTTGTAGCCCGAAAGGCTTGCACAGCACCCGCGGTCGTTTAGCGTTTACCGAAGACGAGCACCCAATGGTCGCCCAAATTTGGGGCAAGAACCCTGAGCACTTTCGTCAAATGGCGCACGGCTTAAAAGACCTTGGTTTTAAGGGTATCGATATTAATATGGGGTGTCCTGATAAATCCGTCGTCCACGGCGGGTCGGGGAGTGGCCTTATTCGTACGCCAGAGCTTGCTGCTGAGATTATTGCCGCAACAAAAGAAGCTGGGCTACCTGTCAGTGTTAAGACCCGCCTCGGGGATTACAAGCTGGAAGAATGGAAAGACTGGCTAACCTTTATACTTAAGCAAGACGTCGTTAACCTAACGATTCACTTACGTACCCGCAAAGAAATGAGTAAGGTTGAAGCGCACTTCGAACTAATTCCTGAAATTAAAGCTTTACGTGATGAGATTGCCCCAAACACGCTTCTTACCATTAACGGTGACATTCGCGACCGCGAACACGGCCTTGAACTAGTTGAGAAATACGGCGTTGATGGCGTGATGATCGGCCGCGGTATTTTCCAAAACCCCTTCGCGTTTGCCGAAGTGCAGCCCGAAAAAACATCGGCCGAACTGCTCGACCTGCTTAACTACCAATTAGACCTATACGACAAATACAACGAAGAACTCGAACCACGAAAGTTTGACCCGCTTAAACGCTACTTTAAAATTTACGTCCGTGATTTTGCCGGCGCTTCTGAGTTACGCGAGAAGTTGATGCACACCAAAACGACTGCGGAAGTGCGTGAGCTTATTGCTGCTCATTCGGTTGCCTAAACTTACGCAACACCGCAAACATATCGGTTTGCTTCATACCGGTTTGTGCAGCAACTCGGTTCTCAATAACTTGAGTCACACGATCGGCTTTATTCTTAAGTCCAGGAATCATAGCGTAAGGGAAACGCTCTAAATCTTCAGGAAAGATAGGTTGGCCGAATGAAATATCAACATCGATTTTTCGGCTATTAGTGTGGGTGTTATAGACAAACCCAACTGGTACAATTGGTACTTTATTCGCAATCGCTAAACGAGCAGCGCCAGCCTTAAACTTATACAACTTCCCGTCACTCGAACGGGTTGCTTCAGGGTGAATACCAAATGAATCACCACGGGCTAGGGTTTGAGCAACACGGTCTTCAAATAACTTAAAACTAGCACGGTCGTTACCTTCACGTGATACCGGAATTTGCAGTGTATGGTCGACAATAAACTTAGCCGTTCGGCCAAATTTACCTTTATCATCAATACCAGTCCCATTGGAATAGCCGTCTTTAATGACAAAACGAAGCGGCAAACCGGTTTCTTCGGTGTAGGTTTCAGTTAAGAGTAACGAGTCGACAGCATGGATATGATTGGCAGCGTAAATAGCTGGTGTATTAAGAATATTTTCAGGGTGAATGACGTTGCGATTGTATTTATAATCGAGTGCAAGTTTTCCAAGCGGGTAAATAAACCGGTATAAATCTTTTGGTTCTTTTGGCAATTGCGGCTCTGTGTCCATATAGCCTCCTGGCTTTATTTACGAGCGACGTCGGCGTCGTTGTAAATCAGCAACGCGCAAACGTACCTGGGATTGAGTAATCAACTGAACAGCTTTTTCGATATCAACTTGGCTGGTCGCATTGTCGCGCATTTTCATCGCCCGGTTCAGCGCAGCAGTTGATTCAGCTTCGGTAATATCAGAACCAGCATCAGCTTCGTCTACTAGTACACGGACGTACTTTGGGTTGATTTCGATAATACCACCACTGACGGCGAAGTATTCTAACTTGTCGTCTTTGTCTTCTTTGTTGGTGCGCACTGCCAGCACCCCAGGCGCAGCCATTGTCACCAATGGTTCGTGTCCTGGGAATACCGCAATATCACCCGCTGTAGTCGGGGCCATAAGCTCATACACATCTTTGTCGATGCTAACGCCAGTGAGGGTGATAAGTTGCAAATGCATCATGACTATTTTTGCTTAGCCTTGTTTAAGAGTGTACCGTCAACCATGTAGAACCAGTCTTCAGGTTTGTCGTCGTATTTACCTTCAAGAATATCGGCGAAGTCACGGATAGTGTCTTCAACCTTTACGTAGACACCCTTGTTTCCGGTGAACTTTTCAGCCACGAAGAAGGCTTGTGAAAGGTACCGTTGGACACGGCGAGCACGGGCAACCGTTTGCTTTTGCTCGTCAGAAAGTTCTTCCATACCTAAGATAGCGATGATGTCTTGGAGTTCTTTGTACTGCTGAAGTACACGCTGTACTTCACGGGCAGTGTTGTAGTGGAACTCACCAACAATCTCTGGGTCGAGGCTGGTTGATGTCGAAGCGAGCACGTCAACGGCAGGGTAAATACCAATTTCAGTCAACGCACGGTTCATAACGATTGTCGCATCAAGGTGGGCGAAGGTAGTAGCTGGCGCTGGGTCAGTAAAGTCATCGGCAGGAACGTAGACGGCTTGTACAGATGTAATTGAACCCTTCTTAGTTGAAGTAATACGTTCTTGTAGTGCACCCATTTCTTCTTGAAGGTTTGGTTGGTAACCCACAGCAGATGGAAGGCGACCTAAAAGGGCTGAAACTTCAGCACCGGCTTGGGTGTAACGGAAAATATTGTCGATAAAGAGCAGTGTGTCTTTACCTTCGTCACGGAAAGCTTCAGCCATAGTAAGGGCTGAAAGGGCAACACGCAGACGAGCTCCAGGTGGCTCGTTCATCTGTCCAAAGACAAGTGAGGTTTTCTCAAGCACACCGGCTTCTTGCATTTCGTAGTAGAGGTCGTTACCTTCACGAGTACGTTCACCAACCCCGGCGAATACCGAGTTACCAGAGTGGAATTTCGCGATGTTGTTAATAAGCTCAGTAATAAGCACTGTCTTACCTACACCCGCACCAGCGAAGAGGCCGGCTTTACCACCCTTAACAAGTGGGGCAATAAGGTCAACTACTTTAATACCAGTTTCAAGGATTTCACTTTTGTTTGACTGCTCTTCAAGAGTAGGAGCAGCCCGGTGAATTGGCGCTTTTTTGCCAGTCGCTTCAGGTTTACCATCAATGGCGTTACCAGTCACGTTGAACATACGGCCTTGGGTTTCGTTACCGACAGGAACGCTAATCGGAGCGCCAGTTGCTTCGACTTCTTGGCCACGTTTTAGACCGTCAGTTGTTGAGAGGGCAATAGAGCGAACAGTTTTCTCGTCAAGGTGCTGAGCAACCTCTAAAGTGATGGTTCGGTCACTATGCTGAATAAGCAAAGCATCGTTAATTGCCGGCAGGTTAGCCTCGAACTCGACGTCGATGACGACACCGACAACTTGTATAATTTTTCCTGTAGTCTTGGCCATTATTGTTCTCCTCTTATAGTATTCATCTGTTTCATAGTAATTGCATTCATCTTCGGTAATTCAGTCAGTCGTGATTTATTCATTCAATGCCTCCGCGCCGGCGCTAATTTCGGCAAGTTCCTGGGTAATAGCACCTTGCCTGGCCTTGTTCATCGCTAGCGACAAATCATCAATTAAGTCTGAGGCGTTATCGGTCGCGTTTTTCATAGCAATCATACGCATGCTGTATTCGCTGGCACGTGAATCAAGCAGAGCTTGGAATAATTGGGCACTAACCAAACGGTAGGCGATACCATTCAATACTTCCTCAGTACTTGGTTCGTACGTCGCGTCAGAAGTTACGGTTGGGGCTTCATCTTCTTCGAAACCAGCAGGAAGCACACGTTGAACTTTGGCAACCTGGGTAATACTTGTCACGTAGTCGGTGTAAATAACATCAACAGCATCAACTTCACCCGAAACGAATAACTCACGGGCAGTATTTAGAATGGCACGAAGCTCACTACCGTCTGGGCTATCGGGCAGTTCTTCGTATGAACCAATGACGTCAATATTCTTTACGCGGGAAACGAATTGCGCCGCTTTTTTACCAACCGTTAAGGTTTTGTTCTTAATACCAGCTTTTTCATCGGCTCGCACTTCGTTGGTGTACAGCTTAATAATGTTACTGTTGTAGGCACCGGCTAACCCTTTGTCAGATGCAATCAGAATCAGTAGACGGTTGTTTACTGGGCGAGTTGCAAACAGCGGGTGAGTCTTCACCGAGTTATGGGTAGAAATCGCAGCCAGAAGTTCACGGGCAGCCAAGGTATACGGCGAAGAGGCCTTAGTGGCTTCTTGCGCTTTACGCATTTTACTCGCAGCTACAAGTTGCATCGCCTTTGTAATTTGGCGAGTGCTTTTGACGCTGCGAATGCGTTGTTTTAACCCTTGGGTATTAGCCATGTATTATCCTTCAAAACCTTTTGCAGTTGCGAGGGCAGTCACTTCGATTGATTTCAGAATCTCTTCGGTTGGCTTGCCGCCCTTATCAAGTTCAGTCATATCCTTCTTGTGGTCAGCCCAGAGGCGAGTCAGCATAGCAGCTTGAGCGGCTTTGATTTTCGCAGCTGGAACGTGGTCGAAGTAGCCCTTGGTTACTGACAGGATACTGGCAACTTGTTGCCATACGCTCATTGGGTTGTATTGGTGTTGCTTCAAAAGCTCAGTCAAACGTTGACCACGTTCAATTTGGCTCTTGGTCGCTTCATCAAGGTCGCTACCGAATTGGGCGAAGCTGGCAAGTTCGCGGAATTGGCTTAGGCCAAGCTTCAAACCACCAGATACTGATTTAATAGCGCCACTTTGGGCAGCACCACCAACACGAGATACTGAAAGTCCGGCAGAGATTGCTGGTCGGATACCTTGGTAGAACAAGTCAGTTTCCAGGAAGATTTGACCGTCAGTAATTGAAATTACGTTAGTAGGGATGTAGGCCGAGATGTCACCAGCTTGAGTTTCGATGATTGGAAGGGCAGTTAATGAACCAGCACCAAGGTCGTCAGAAAGTTTCGCTGAACGTTCAAGCAAACGTGAGTGCAGGTAGAAAACATCACCTGGGTAGGCTTCGCGTCCTGGTGGGCGGCGAAGAAGGAGGGACATTTGACGGTAAGCAACAGCGTGTTTGGTAAGGTCATCGTAAATCATCAAAGCGTGTTGTGAATTATCACGGAAGTATTCACCCATAGCAGTTGCAGCATAAGGCGCGAGGTAAAGAAGTGAAGCTGGGTCAGCTGGGCTAGTTGCAACAATAATAGTTTGGTCCATCACACCTTCTTGCTTCAAACGCTCAACTAAACGAGCGATCTTTGAACGCTTTTGTCCGATAGCAACGTACACATTAATAACACCAGTTTTTTGCTTACCTTGGTTAATCATGGTGTCGATTGCAAGCGCTGTTTTACCAGTTTGGCGGTCACCAATAATAAGTTCACGTTGGCCACGGCCGATAGGGAACATAACGTCGATAGCAGAAATACCAGTCATAAGTGGTTCGTGCACAGACTTTCGTCCCATCACACCAATCGCTTCACGTTCAACTAAGCCTTGTTGCTTCGTTTTGATAGCTGGGCCACCATCGATTGCACGACCAAGTGGGTCAACCACACGGCCAAGTAGTTCAGGACCAATAGGTACACTTAGAACAGAACCTTTAAGGCGAACGGTTTGACCAGCTTTAACCTTTGAGTCTTCACCCAAAAGCACGGCACCAATTTCATCTTCCATAAGGTTAAGGGCAAAGGCTTCAACGACACCTTCGTCGGTTTCAATTTGCAAGACTTCGTTGTAACCAGCGTTGCGAAGGCCACGAACCCAGGCGACACCGTCACCAACACGAAGGACAACACCAACTTCATCGAGGTTGCCGCTGGTTTCGAGCTTGGCAATGGCATTGCGCAGGTCGTTTGATAATTCTGTAATAGATAATTCTGACATAAATCTCCTTTTAGGCCTTTTTATAACGGGTCTTTAGAACGGTAAGGCTGCGGCTGACAGTAGCATCGAGTTCTCGGCCAGGAATACTGACTTTGACACCACCAATGACTGATGGGTCGATGAGACTATCAAGCGCAACAGTTTTTGCACCGGTCTGTTCTTTAATATATTTCTCAATAGCTTTTTTTGTTTCAGCTGTGAGAGCATTTGCGGTTGTAATAACGCCTGAAACTGCACCCGCTTCTGATAGGTAAAACTGAATGTCCCGAATAATCAGGCTCAGCTCTTTTGTCCGACGAGTATCAACAAGGTACGCCGCTAACTGGAAAATGACCTTTTGAGAGTCAGCCTTACCAGTTAGTTGTTCGGCAATATATATTGCAATCGCTCGTCGAGACAATTTAGCCATTTATTCAGAATCCTTCAATGCGGATACAATTAATGCAGCGTCAGCTTTTTTATCGAGCTTGGTATGAATGACTTTTTCGGTCGCAAGGGCAATCAACTCAAGCGTTTCATTGTGTAAATCACGCTTAGCAATTTCAATACTCTTCTCGATGTTTGCCTGTGCTTCAGTAGCGATCTTTTCAGCAGTTGAACGAGCTTTTTCTTCGCTCGCACTCAGCATTTGAGTCGCCTCAAGCTTGGCTGTATCTACAATTTCCGCAGCTTGGGTACGAGCTTCAGAAAGTAGTGCTTCCACTTGGTCTTTGCTTTCAGCGGCAGAAGCTTGTGCTTCAGTTGCCGCTTTAGCAGCTGCTTCAATTGAACTTTGACGTTCATCAACTTGTTTCATCAGCCATGGGTATACAAACTTACCTAGTAAAAACACCAAGATAAGAAAGGCGACAATTTGCAAAATAAGCAAACGCCAATCAATACCGAGGGCGGTAAACACGTCGCTCGAAGCTTCAGGAGCTGCGGCAGTTTCGGCAATATAGCTGATAAAACTCACGATTTATCTCCTACAAGAACTTCGCGATAACAGCAACAACGATACCAATGATGGCTAGTGAGTCGGCGAAGACAATAGCGGTAATCATAAGTGTACGAATGTCACCTAATTTTTCAGGGTTACGTCCAAAGGCGTTTAATGCACCGGCACCAATAAAACCAATACCCATTGCAGCACCGAGTGCAGGCAACGCGTAGGTTAGGCCAAAAGCTAGTTCTTCCATAATATTAATTTCTCCTTAATTTACTTTCTTCATTATATCACGACAGGGGTGAGCATTGCTGCGTCCCCGGCATTCATCACGCCTTGCTTACTGCCTTCTTTTTCTTAGCAGGGGCAGGTGAGTGATCAGGTGAGGGGCCGTGGTGTGACACGGCGAGTGAGGTAAAAATCAGACAAAGGACAAAGAAGACGTATGCCTGGATGAAGCCGATAAACAGCTCGAAAGCCAGGAAGGCTGGCAATACTACCGCAGACAGGTAGCTGGTCAGAACGGCAATCACAATTAGCAGTACTTCACCGGCAAAAGCATTACCGAACAAACGAAGCGCTAAGGCGACACCACGTGAGAATTCACCAATGAGCTCAAGGATACCTTCAAAAGCACCGATTGGGTCTTTGAATGGGTTACGTAGGTAACGGCCACCATTACCGAAGGCACCGAGGTACTTAATGGCGTACATCTGCACAGTAAAGAGCGTAATGACCGCGAGGGCTAGCGTAAAGTTCAAATCGGCGGCAAGGCTACGAAGCACTGGAATACCATTCCAAGTAATTGATTCAAGCCCAGGTACGACACTTAACCAGTAGTTAATTAGCACCATAAAGAAGATGGTGACTGCTAACGGAGTAATTTTACGTGCTAACTTTTTATCAGGAATAATGTCGTTGATTTGCTTTAACAAACCTTCAAATACCCATTGCACTAACCCAACGAAGCGGTTATATTTGCCTTTTTTAACCTTGCCACCAACATACCAAAGGATAGCCAGGGTGATAATAACCCCAACCAAACCAGTAACCATGGCGTTGGTAACCGGAATTCCCCAGACGTGGAATAGTGGCTGTGAAGAAATTGAAACGTGCAGTTCAGTAGCTGCAAAAAGGAGTGACATTATTTATTCCTCCGCACTGACATAAGCTGGCGAGCAATCAATAAGGTACTCAAACCGAAGCCAAGAATTAAACATACAACCGTCGCGATAGGGGCGATATTAAACAGGTGGTCAATACCAATACCAAGAAACGTTCCGCCGATAGTTGGAACGAAGGCCCTCCAGGTGGTGTCGAGTGCAGTCATGAGCAGTACCATTGGGCCCGATAGGCCAGAAGGCGCTGCCTCAGACGTGCCTGGCTGTTTTGTCAGTCGAGGCGTCGTAGTCATATAGTCACCAGTGTAACAAATATTGAAGGGGTTGTATATGTCCAAGGCGCGAAAAGGAGTATATAATATTGTAAGATACATGAGTTTACTGTACAATGTATAGTGAAACCGGAATATGAATAATACCGATCTTAAGGGGAATAATATGAGCGACGCAACCGCAACACCTACACCACAAGTAACTATTTACCGCACAAGCTGGTGTGCTTTTTGTCACACTGAAATGCAATGGCTTGACCGTATGGGCATTCCTTACATCGCTAAAGACATCGAAGCTGACCAAGAAGCGAACGACGAGCTTATGGCGAAAATTAACGGCGACTTCCGCGGCGTCCCTGTAACTGACATTGCTGGCGACATCATCCTCGGCTTTGACCGTCCTAAATTGCAAGATGCAATTAAGGCACACAACCTACAGCCAGCTGCCTAAGTTTACTAAATTCTTAAACACTCCTGAAGCAAATCGGGAGTGTTTTTGTTTATACCGTATAATAGATATATGCCCACCAACTCTTCCGACAAAGTAGCCAACAAACAAACCATCGTTATGATTCATGGTTTCCGCGGTACCCACCACGGCTTATTGCTCATTGCCAACCACTTAAAAGGCCACCGCTTAATCATTCCGGACCTTCCTGGCTTTGGTAAAGGTGCCACTATGAAGTCATACGACCTTGATAATTACGTTATGTGGCTACACCGTTATATGAAAGCTTTAAAATTGACCGAACCGCCGATTCTTTTTGGACACTCGTTTGGAACGATTGTCTGTGCCGCTTACGCCGAGAAATACCCCGACACTATTAAACGACTTGTTTTGGTTAACCCAATTGGCTCACCAGCCCTTGAAGGCCCGAACAGGGTCATGTCGAACTTAGCCATGTTTTATTACAAAGTTGGCGCCAAATTACCTGAAAAGACTGCCTACAAATGGCTGTCTTCACAAGCAATCGTAAAAGTAATGAGCGTGACGCTTTCTAAAACCCACGACAAGCAACTGCGTGCCTATATTCACCACCAGCACCGACAACACTTTAGCCGTTTCCATAGTGCGCAATCAGTCTTAGAAGGTTTTAAAGTTTCAGTCACCCGGACTGTTCGCGAGTTTGCGGCAAATATTCCCGTTCCGACATTACTGATTGCCGGTTCATTAGACGACATTACGCCACTTGGTGACCAATATGCTTTGGTGAAGAAGTTTCCAAAAGCTACGTTAAAAGTAATTAACGATGTAGGGCATTTAACCCACTATGAAACACCGGAGCTAGTAGCCAAGTACGTTCAGGCGTTTATTAAATCGGTATAGATTTTTTCGAATGAATTCAAAGTTGTTTCAAGGTCGTGCGTTTGGGCAATAGCTAAGCTTTCTTTGCTCATCTTAGCGCGAAGCTTCGGGTCGCTAATAATTGCGAGTAGTCCTTCAGCAATACCATCAACATCATCTTGTTTGCAAAGGTAACCGTTGCGGCCATCTTGGCAGAGTTCTTTAAGGGCACCAGCATCAACGGCAACAACTGGTTGGCCGCTGGCCATAGCTTCAAGCGTTGCAATACTTTGCAGTTCAGCAGGGGAAGGCATACAGAAGACTGAACCAACATGGTGTAATTCAACTAAATCTTCATCCGATACCTTACCGGTGAAGCTAATTTTATCAGCAATACCAAGGTTCTTAGCTAATGATTTCAAGTTAGACGATTCAGTACCATCACCAACAATTAACATATGGGTATCAGGTTTTTCGTCCAAAATTTTAACGTAGGCCTTAAGTAATACTGGCATGTGCTTTTCAGCATCAAGACGGCCGATGTACGTAATAATCGGTCGGTCTTTCGGAAGCTTATATTTTTTATATAGCGCAGCAGGTGCAGCGCCAGGGCTAAAGCGGCCTAGGTCGATACCGTTTGAAACTGGAGCCATCGGAACAGTAATACGGTCACTGGCTTTAAACATATCAATCGCCGATTGGGTTGGCAGGGTAACAAAGTCAGCCTTCGAGTGGAAACGGGCGCCGTAAGCACTAATAGTGTAGTTAATTGGGCGAGAGAATGGTGCTAACAAACGGAGGTTATCCATTAGGTTTTCTGGCATGGCGTGGTTCGTACTGACAATTGGAATGCCCATTTTGTTACCGTACCGCATTGTTGCCTGGCCGATACCTAACAACATTTGAATGTGAATCACATCTGGGTCGAAATCTTTAATAATTTTGCGCACTTCACGGGCAGGGTTAAGGGAAATACGGAAGTTCTGGTAAAAAGGGAAGATAACCGAAACGGTACGGACAATCACGTGGTTGCCGTCAACTTCTTTAGAACGTTTACCATTTTGACTAGGGGCAATAACCAGCACTTCGTGGCCATGGGCAGCGAGGCCTTTTGCTAAGTTGCGGCTAAATGTCGCAACACCATTGATAGTCGGGTAATGTAAATCCGACGCAATTAGTATCTTCATATTAGTAGGTATTATAGCATATGGTTGGCTGACTACTTACCCGGCTAACCATGGTAGAATAATTTAAATATGAAAATACTTTTTGATGCGCGTTTTATTCGGACCGATTTTCACGATGGTGTAAGCCGTTATTCGACTGAGCTTGGCAATGCTTTGGCAAAGTTAACAAAAGTAACCTTTATTATCTGTGACGAGAATCAGTTAGATTTTCTGCCTCATAAAGCCCAGTTTATCCTTATCCATTCACCAGTTTCGGTTAAAGAACCGTTTACTTCGCTTATTTTAAACAAATATAACCCTGATATAGTGTTCTCTCCTATGCAGGTTATGGGGGCAATGGGTCGTAAATTTAAACTTATTCTTACCTCGCACGATATGATTTTCTATCACTACAACGTGGCGCCGATTGGCCAACCATTCTTACTTCGAGTTGGTTGGAAAGCCTACCACGCCACGAAAGTACCGGAACGGATTGCGTTGAATGGTGCTGATTTAGTGGCGACGGTTAGTAAAGCCATGCGGGCTGAATTTGAAGACGCCAAGTTAACAAAGCGGCCAATTATCGTGGTTCCGAATGCACCACAGAACCTCGCCAAGCTTACTAAAAAGCAGCCAGCTGGTTTGAAACCGCGCAACCTTATTTACATGGGCTCGCTTATGGAATATAAAAACGCCGAAACGCTCATTAAAGGTATGCAATATTTACCTGGCTACACATTGCATATTTTGAGCAAAAGTACGCCTGAACGCTTGAATGAACTGAAAGCCCTTGTTCCCGAAAAGGCGAATGTAATTTTCTATAACGGTGTTACCGACGAACGGTATGCCGAATTGCTGTCTAACCGGGCAGCCTTAGTCAGCGGTAGTTTAGCTGAAGGCTTTGGTGTACCCGCCGTTGAAGCGTTAGCTATGGGTGTTCCGGCAGTTTTAAGTGATATTCCCGTCTTCCACGAAGTCGCTGGCAAGGGCGCATTATACTTCGAATCGCTCAATGCTAAAGATTTTGCTCGCAAGGTAAAAGAACTCGATAATAAATCGACTCGCGACCAACTTATTCACGATGGTAAAAAGCATGCCGCTACTTTTACCTGGAAAAATTCAGCCAAGACACTGCTGACCGCCATCAAATCGCTCGTGTAATCTGTTATAATATACCCACTATGGCTCAAAAGAAGAAAAAGAAAGTATCTACTGGCGCGATTGTTAATCGCCGCGCTTCTTTTGATTATGCCCTCGACGAAGATTTAATTGTTGGTATTGCCTTAACTGGCCGTGAAGCCCGAGCCGCCCGTGACAGGCGAGTGCAATTAAAGGGTTCCTTCGTTACTATCCGAAATAATGAACTCTGGCTTAACAATGCCAGTTTCAGCTTAGTACTTAGTACCCGCGGTGCTGAAGATGCCACCGTCGATACCTCACCCCGCAAATTGCTGGCTAGCCGCAAGCAAATTGACGACTTAGCTGAACGTAAACAAACCGGCATGAGTATTATTCCCTTAAAACTCCTTACGCAAGGTCGCTACATTAAGCTGGTTATTGCACTTGGTAAGGGTAAAAAGAACTACGATAAGCGAAATGACATTAAGAAGCGCGACCAACAGCGCGAGAACAGTAAGCTACTCAAAAACCTTTAGCCTACATTGACTTTTCAGCTTTAATTTGGTATAATATATAGGCATTATTTGCACCTCGACAAGCTATACCAGGGGAAGGCACCACCTTAATGAATCCTGCTTCAAGCACTTCAACCGACCAATCCCTCGAGCTGAAGCTCAAGAATCAAGCCGAAGGGCTTGTGAAGAGCTTTCGCACCCGTCTGAAGCAGCTGCTGAAAGACGAGGCTGCGAAGCAACGTTCCCGCGCCGAATCTGTCGCTACGGTCGAAGAAGTCACCTGGAAACACCTTTCCAGGTTATTCGACGACGAGAGGTTCAAGGAAGCCAGCAACCTCGTGGAGGAGCACGACAATACCAAGAAGGCACTGTTCAAGCTCATCGGCGAACAGGCTGATTTGGTTCGCTTCACAGAGCCGGGACCATCCAAGTAACCCTCATCTTCCCAAGCGGGCGCCCCGGTGTGAACCTCGGCGCCCGCAAGGGCAAACCCTTGTATAGCTTGTCATATCACCCATATCTACAACTCGTTTGTAGGCATAGATGATAAAATAGATACATGAAACTATACTCTTGGAACGTCAACGGCATTCGCGCAGTCCTCAACAAAGGGACTTTTCAAACTTTTATTGCTGAGCACCAGCCTGATGTTTTATGTTTGCAAGAAACCAAAGCAAAACCCGAACAGGTCACACTTGATTTACATGGTTACCATTTATATTGGAACAGTGCCGATAAAGCTGGCTATAGCGGCACGGCTATTTTTAGCAAAACCGAACCTTTGAATGTTATCAAAGGCTTCACTGAAGACATCGCAGCAAAATATGGGTTAGCCGATGATAGCTACGGTGACCCAACAAAAGAAGGCCGCGTTATCTCAGCCGAGTTCGATAAATTTTGGGTGGTGACTGTTTACACACCCAACTCAAAAGGTGATTTATCTCGGCTTGAACTACGCCACAAACAATGGGACCCGGCCTTCTTAGAACATGTCAAAGAACTCGAAAAAACCAAACCGGTATTATTTAGCGGCGATTTGAATGTCGCTCACAACGAAATCGACCTGTCGAACCCAAAGCCAAATGTTGGCAAACACGGCTTCACTAACGAAGAACGCGAAGGCTTTGATAGCTTCGAAAAAGCTGGCTTTGTTGATACGCTACGCGCTGAATTCCCAGAAACCCCCGAGCTTTACAGTTGGTGGACCCACTGGGCAAATGCTCGTGCCCGAAACATCGGTTGGCGGATTGACTATTGGCTGGCTAGCAAAAGTATTGCCGACAAAATCTCCCACCCAGCAATCCATGCGGACGTCATGGGTTCGGACCACTGTCCGGTGAGTATTGAAGTGAACGTGTAATGGATTACGACTACTGGAAAAAGCAAAACCCGGCATCACCGATTTTTCCTGATATCGAGTGGAGTAAACCTGAAACCCTTTCTCAATCCGGCAAGCTTGGCATTATTGGTGGTAATAAACTTGGCTTCGCTGGTGTTGCCCAAGCCTACACTGTTGCCAGCCAAAGTGGGGTAGGGCAAGTGCGCGTGCTCTTGCCCGACGGCCTCAAGAAGGCAATTCCTAAAGTTATTTTAGATACCGTCTACGCACCGACTAATCCATCTGGCAGTTTAGCCAAGGAAGCAATCGCTGAAATGATTTCGGTTGGCGCCTGGGCTGATGAAATTCTTTTAATTGGCGATGCTGGCCGCAGTAGTGAAACAGCTATCGCCTACGAACAGTTCTTACAAAAATATACCGGCAAATTAGTCGTCACCCGCGACGCTATTGATTTAGTAAAGAATAGTTCTCGTATTTTAATTGAACGCCCCGATACATTAATCATTGCTTCGTTTGCGCAATTGCAAAAACTTTTTCAAGCCGTCTATTTTCCAAAAGTCTTAACTTTCAGCATGCAACTTACCCAGCTTATTGAAGCCTTGCACAAATTTACTATTTCATACCCCGTCACCATTGCCGTGCTTCATAAAGATTTCCTGGTTGTTGCGCATGACGGCCAGGTCGTTTCAACCGCTTGGACAAACCCGATGGCAATCTGGCGCGGTGATGTTGCCAGCAAGGTCGCTGCCTATTGGCTGTGGAACCCGAGCAAGCCACTCGAAGCTGCCGCAACCGCAATTGTTGCCTAACAACCCCTTAAATGCTATAACTAACTCAATGGATGCTCAACCTGCTGAAGAATATTCTTCACTACCAACCGAGCGACGTGAACGAGGTGGGGTGTTACCGTCGCAAGAACTTCTTGATGAACTCATGGAAGGCCCTCGAAAACAGGTCAAATTCTTTAATGATGTTGTTTTTAGCGAGCCGCCTACAAATAGTCTGACTGAAAGTGAAATTAGCAGCGAACTCAATAGTTACGAAACCGACTGGATCGTAAAACACTTAAAAAATATTACCGAAGATTACCAATCGCTCGTATTATCTTCACCCGAAAACCTACCCCAACGAAGCGAATTGTCATTTCATATTATCAACCAATTTATTATGCCGCAGTGGCACCGTGCACTTGTATCACCTAAATATCCCAAAATGGATACAATCGATTTAGAGACTGCCCAAATTCGTTTAGCTATGGAAAGTGCCGCCATTCTGTCGGACCGTCAAAAATTCGAAGGCCCCAAAGAACTGTTCGATAACGAGCTACGTGATTTTGATGCAATGATTAACTTACTACAATTAAGTATTGATGGTGAATATCGCGGCCAGCCTAATTTAGTAGTAGTGCCGTACCCCAAAATTGGCAGTGCCGCTGACCAAACGGATTTTCTTATTTTTGCACCAACCGACGATGGAGTATATAGCAAGAGGGAAGTGCGTTCGTCCGAAATTTTAAACCCCGCACTCGCTCCGGGTGCAGTCGCCGTCGACCTATTGAAGAACCTTCGTGTCAGCACGCTTTCCCGCCGACCAGAGTTTCAGGATAAAAAAGTATTTCATAAATTAATTCTTTCCCGCGAAAACACAAAAACATTTACGCAATAAAAAACGAGGCTACAAAAGCCTCGTTTTCATAATGTTGGTGGGCGAAGAGGGACTTGAACCCTCACTCTATTGCTAGAACCAGATTTTGAGTCTAGCGCGTCTACCAAATTCCGCCATTCGCCCATGTAGCTCAAACACTTATAGTATTGTAC
>Ga0247817_10000171_pt1 | contig 42020 bp, 43 predicted proteins | sample UWRJL212509R1_FD_178010 | JGI IMG/M metagenome (GOLD analysis project Ga0247817, IMG submission 178010) | Plant litter microbial communities from Arlington Agricultural Research Station in Wisconsin, United States - UWRJ-L212-509R-1 | ecosystem: Environmental > Terrestrial > Plant litter >... | reverse complement strand
CCGAGAAAGCGCACGTCGGCGCTGACGCCGAGTTCGGCCACGAGCTCGCGCAGCGAGTCGAGGTAGCTCTCTGCGCCGGGGGTCGGTTCGCCGACGATAGCGAGGAGCGGCCGTGGGCCGGCGAGCCGGGCGAAGGCGCGGATCGCGAGATCCTGGCCTTTGAGCGGCTGCACGTTGCCGATGACGGAAATGATCGGGCGGTCGCTCGCGATGCCGAGGTAGGCATGGGCAGCGACGGAGCGTGAGGTCTTGGCCGGCGTGAAGAACGCGCTGTCGACGCCGGGAGGGATCACCCACAGGTTGTCGGCCGGGGCTCCCACGATGTCGATGAGCTGGGTGGCTTCGGCTGCGGAGACCGCGACGATGGCGTCCGCCTGGTTGGCGAGGTAGCGCTCGCTCCACAGCCGCCGGTCGGGTTCCGGCGAGGTGCCGGGCACGGCGGCAGCGTTCTTCATCGCACCGAGGGTGTGGAAGCTCTGCACGAACGGAATTCCGAGCTCGATCGCGACGGGGAGCGTCGCGATGCCGCTGAGCCAGTAGTGCGAGTGGATGACGTCGTACCGCGCATCCCGGGTGAGCCGGGCGACCGCCTCACCGAACTCGTCGGCGACGGTGGCGAGCGTGCCCTTGGCGATCCTGCCGCGCTCCCCCGCAGCGAGCGAGTGGATCGTGACCCGCGGGGCGAACTGATGCTCCATCGGGGCTCCGGCGGCACGCGTCAGCAGGTCCACCTCGACGCCGCGAGCCGCGAGCTCGAGGGCGGTGGCGAGTATTGCGACGTTCATGCCGCCAGCCTCGGCGACTCCGGGCTGCGCGTCGGGCGAGGTGTGCATCGACACCATCGCAACCCGCTGTACAACACTCGTCACCCTGCCACTGTATTCTGCGAAGCATGGAGCACGTCAGGCCTCTCGCCCCCAATCGCGCCGAACGCGCGATGCAGCGATGGGCGGATGCCACTACCCGCCGGCCGACGCTCACCCGGGCTCTCCTGCATCCCGTCGTCGCGAGGCCGGGCTACTGGTTCGCGACCGGCGCTGGCCTCGTCTGGGGTGCGGTACTGAGCCTCGGACGCATCCGGAGCGAGGGCGGCGTGATCCTCGCGCGCAAGTGTCCGCGCTGGGCGTTCGGCCGCGGCGGCACGACGATCGGTGCCGTCTACCTGACCCACGACAACCACTCCCCGAATGTTCTCGAGCATGAGGCAGTGCACCGCGCTCAGTGGAAGCGCTACGGCCTCGCATTCATCCCGCTGTATATCGCTGCGGGAGCAGTCGCACGCACCAACCGCTTCGAAGTAGAGGCAGGACTCGAAAAAGGCGGATACCGATGAAGACAGTTGTACTGACAGGCGCAAGCTCCGGAATCGGCGCTGTCGCGGCCGCGCGCATCGCGGAGCAGGGCTGGACGGTCGCGGTCGTCGGCCGCAACCCGGAGCGCACGCGCGAAGTCGCCGAGCGCGTCGGCGGGCGGAGCCACCTCGTCGACTACGACAGCCTCGCGAGCGTGCGCGGCCTCGCCGCGGAACTCCTCGAGACCTACCCCGTCATCGATGTGCTCGCCAACAACGCGGGCGGTCTCGTCGGCGAGCGTGCACTGACCGAGGACGGTCACGAGCGCACCTTTCAGCACAACCACCTCGCCCCGTTTCTGCTGACGGCGCTGCTCACCGAGCGGCTCGAGGCATCCAGCGGACGTGTGGTGTCGACGGCGAGCATCATGAACCTCGTCGGAAAGGTGCGCCTCGATGACCTCGACTGGGAGCGGCGCCGCTGGTCATCGTGGCGTGCCTACGGCACCACGAAGCTCGAGACTGTGCTCTTCGCGCAGCAGCTCGCCCAGCGCACCTCGCTCGAGGCGTTCTCGTTCCACCCCGGCTACGTCAACACGGGCTTCGGCGCAGACTCCCCGCTCATGCGCCGGTCGCAGAAGCTGCGACCCGGCGGTTTTGGCATCACCGCGGCGCAAGGGGCTGTTCCGCTCATCCGTCTGGTGACGGAGATTCAGGTGGATGCTGCGAACGGGAGCTATTTCGACCAGCTCAAGGCCAACGGCCGCACCGCGCGTCAAGCGAAGGATCCGTCCCTCGCCGCAGCACTCTGGGACCGCAGCGCCGAACTCGTCGGGCTGTAACCGCGGCTAGTTGGAGCTGAGCACGCGAGCTGAGCCCTCGTGCGAGATCCACGCGTACACGTGGTGGTCTTCGATGCCGCTCACCGGGAGCATCTCGCTCAACCAGGCGTCAACGGAGCGGCGGAGGCTCTGCCCACGGTCACGCACGAGCCAGCAGATCTGGAAGCGGCCGGGAGCATCGAGGGTTGCGACATCCAGCTCGGACTGCACCTCGACGAAGACCTGGCCGCGCGCGCGAACCGGAAGGCTCGCGAGAGCCGTGCGGATGAGAGGCAGGTCGTTCTCGTCACCGGCAAGCAGGATGCGGTCGGTCTCGCTGGGGTTCCAGCCGATCGACGCGGTGCTCTGCTCGGGATATGTCACGAACTAAGTATAGGCATGCCTTACCTAAGCGTGCGCTGTGGATAACCGAAATCCCCTATGGCGGAGCGACCTGTCTGCCCCCTATCGTGAGCGTATGTCACGCAGATCCCCTGTCGCCGCCGTTGTGCTCGCCGCGTCCATCGCTCTGGTCGCCACCGGATGCGGAGGAGGGACCCCGCCCGCCGAGACGCCCGTCGCGAGCGCGCCCGCCGAGGAAACTCCGACCCCGACTCCCACACCCGAGGCACTCGAGCCGTTCGACGCCACGTGCGAGAACATCGTGACTCAGGCGACCCTCGACGGCTTCGCCGCGGACGGCGTGAAGATCATCGACCAGCAGCAGTTCGTCGACAAGATGGCGAGCGAGGGCCAGCAGAAGTGGGTCGAACTCGACGCTGCGGGCGGCACCATCTGCTGGATCGGCAACGACATCAACGCGGTGCAGCTCTACGGCTACGCGTTCGTCACCCGCGACCAGGCCAACAGCATCATCGAGAAGCTCTACGACGAGGACTACTCGGTGTACACGTCCGGCACGATTCCCGGTCAGTGGTTCAGCACCGAACAGGAATCGATCGACACCTACTGGTTCTTCGAGACCGAAGCCATGGACAGCGAGTTCACCGAGGTCTACTTCGGCCCGACGCAGGAGCGCGTCGAAGAGATTCACGCGATAGTGAAGCCGTAGCGGCCCCTGAGGCTTGCCCCTGAGGCGTGCCCTGAGGCTCTCGAAGGGTTCTCGAAGGGCGCTTCGAGAGCCTCAGCGACCGGCCCCTGAGGCGTGCCCTGAGGCTCTCGAAGGGTTCTCGAAGGGCGCTTCGAGAGCCTCAGCGACCGCGGTTCACCACTGCGGCGGGTGCCTGCGCTGCCAGTTGAGCCGTCGCTCGAGCTGCGCACCGATTGAGAACAGCACGTGTTCGCCGCCCGGGCGCCCGATGAGTTGCACGCCCATCGGAATCCCCTCGGGTGACTCGTAGACCGGCAGCGTGATCGCCGGGAGCCCCGCGACGTTCACGAACGACGTGAACGGCGTGTACAGCACCTGCTGTTCGAAGTTGCGCTCCGGGTCTTCCTTGTCGTACCAGCCGACCGGTCGAGGCGTGAGCGCGAGTGACGGTGTGAGCACCGCATCGAAGCTCGAGAACTGGCGGATGACGCTGCGCTCGAACGTCGTGAGCGCGACGAGTGCTTCGGCCAGTTGTCGGGCGCTGAGGGCGCGACCGCGTTCGACGAGCCAGCGGGTGAGCGGCTCGAGAAGATCGAGGTCGGAGCCTTCGGCGGCGATCCCCGCGGAACCTGCCTGCCACAGCGTGGTGAAGTTCGGCGGATACTCGGGCGACGGCTCGAGGGCGAGCTCGTCGATGCCGTGGCCGATCGCGCTGAGCTCGGCGATGGCCAGGTCGAGGGCAGCGCGCGCCTCGGGCGCGAGGCGGATGTCGGCGACGTCGTCCCACGGCGAGGTGGTCATGACCCCGAGCTGGAACCTGCCCTCCCCGCGCACAGCAGCATTGAGGAGTGCGCCGCCGTCCCAGCGCGGAGCGCGCACGGCGAAGGGGTACGGGCCGCTGTCGACCATGGCGTCGAGGAGCATCGCGGCGTCGGCGACGGAGCGCGCGAGCGGGCCGGGCGTCACGAGGCCGCCGAGGGAGAGGAGCCCCGTGCCGCTCGGCACGAGCCCGCGGCCGGGCTTGACCCCGACGAGTCCACATGCGGCTGCGGGAATCCGCACCGATCCCCCACCGTCGGATCCGGGCGCGACCGGCAGGAGTCCTGCCGCAACGGCCACCGCCGCTCCCCCGCTCGACCCGCCCGCGCCGAGCGCGATGTCGTACGGGGTGCGCGCGGCGGGGGCCACGAGGCTCTCGGTGTAGCTCGAGAGGCCGAACTCCGGAGCTGTCGTCTTGCCGAGGCTCACGCCGCCCGCGTCGTCCAGTGCGACAACGATCTCGTCGGACTCCTCCGGAACGAACTGCTCGAAGAGGCGCGAACCGAACGTCGTGCGCACACCCTTGCGGCGTGCGAGATCCTTGTCGCCGAGCGGGATCCCCCACAGCGGCGCGGCTGTGCGACCGGCAGCCTCGAGTGCTGCGGCGCGCTCGAGCGCGGCATCCGCCGTGACGGTCGCGAACGCCCCGAGCGACTCGTTGTAGCGCTCGATCCGACCGAGGTAGTGCGTGGCGAGTTCGGTCGGGGTGATCTCGCCGCGCTGCATCCAGTCCCACTGCTCCTGGGCACTGAGGTGGTGAAGTTCGAACATTCTCTGAGCCTAGGTGTTGACAGATCGGTTCCCACCTGATTGGTTAGTTACATGAGTAACGAACCGACTAACACAGGAGCACCCCGTGGATGAGTCGCGACCGATCTTCCTGCAGATCGCAGAGCAGATCGAGAACGACATCATCGACGGAGTCACTCCAGAAGAGAGCCAGGTTCCCTCGACCAACGAGTTCGCCGCCTTCCACCGGATCAACCCGGCAACGGCAGGCAAAGGCGTCAACCTGCTCGTCGACGCAGGGATCCTCTACAAGAAACGAGGGATCGGAATGTTCGTAGCATCCGGTGCGCGCGAGCGACTCATCGCCCAGCGTCGCGACCACTTCGCCACCGAGTTCGTGCAGCCGCTCCTTGCGGAGGCAGCGAAGCTCGGCATCACCACCCAGCAACTCGCAGCAATGATCACGAAGGGAGCCTCCGCATGACCACGATCATCGAGGCAACGAACCTCAGCAAGACCTTCGGAGCCTTCACCGCCCTCGACGGCGTGAGCTTCACCATCGAAGAGAACAAGATCTACGGGCTCCTCGGCCGCAACGGCGCCGGCAAGACGACGATCATGCAGCTCCTCACCGGCCAGGACTTCGCGAGCAGCGGCACCATCAGCGTCTACGGGCAGTCTCCCGTCGAGAACGCCGCGGTGCTCAGCAACGTGAGCTTCATCAAGGAGAGCCAGAAGTACCCCGACCAGTTCCGCGCGAAGCACGTCTTCGCTGCGGCGCCCCGGTTCTTCGCCCACTGGGACCAGGCCTTCGCCGACCAGCTCATCGCCGAGTTCCGAGTGCCACTCAACCGCGACATCAAGAAGCTCTCGCGCGGCCAGGTCTCCGCCGTCGGAGTCATCATCGGTCTCGCATCCCGCGCCCCGATCACGTTCTTCGACGAGCCCTACCTCGGCCTCGACGCCGTTGCGCGGCAGCTGTTCTACGACCGCCTCCTCGAGGACTACGCCGAACACCCGCGCACCGTCATCCTCTCCACCCACCTCATCGACGAGGTGAGCGACCTGCTCGAGCACGTCATCCTCATCGATGAGGGCAGGATCATCCTCGACACCGACGCGGAGGAGCTGCGAGGCAGCGCGACCACCGTCGTCGGCAGGTCGGTGGATGTCGCAGCCTTCGTCGAGGGCCGTGACATCCTGCACCGCGACGGGCTGGGCGGTCTCGCATCGGTCACCGTGACCGGCCAGCTCACCCCGGCGGAACGCGCCGCCGCCACCGCCGCGGGCCTCGAGCTCGCACCCGTCTCACTCCAGCAACTCATCGTGCGGCTCTCGTCGCTCGAGACCCCGGAAGGAAGAAACTCATGACCGCCGTCACCGCGACGCCGACGATCTCGCCGGCACCGGAACTCTCACGCATCTGGAACATCGTGCGCCTGCACCTCGTCAACAAGCAGACCTTCATCGGAATCCCGTGGATCATCGTGGCCGGCGCCTGGGTCGTCTCGATGGCGATCATGGTCATCGTGCGCGCCTCCGCCGGCGACGCGGATGTCGTCAAGGCCTCGTCGGGAATGACCAACAGCTGGGCCGTGCTCTCGCCGCTCTGGTACATGTGCGCGGCGGGTGTGCTCGCCATCGCTCAGGTCTTTCCGTTCACGCTCGGGTTCGGGGTGACCCGCCGGGACTTCTACCTCGGCACCTCACTCCTGTTCGCGCTCGTCTCGATCGGCAACTCGATCGGACTCGCGACGCTCACCGAGCTCGAGGCCGCGACGAACGGCTGGGGAATCGGCGCCGTGATGTTCCAGGCGCTGTTCTTCAAGGGCGGATCCTGGCTCGCGAACTTCTTCATCTTCGCGGTCATCCAGTTGGGCATCCTGTTCATCGGGGCGGCGATCGCCGCGATCTACATGCGCTGGCGCGTCATGGGCATGCTCGTCTTCTGGCTCGCTCTCGCGGCCCTGCTCGTGGGAATCGTCGCACTGGTCACGCTAAGTGGCAGCTGGCCCCTCGTCGGCGAGTGGTTCGTCGCGCAGGGTGCGGTCGGAGTGTTCGCCTGGACTCTCGTGCCCGTCGCGATCGCGGCCCTCACCGGGTACTTCATCCTCCGAGGGGCCACCCCGAAGAACTAACGGGTTCGCAACGGATGCCCGGTCGCACGGAGAAAAGCGATCGGGCATCCTTTTCGCCTGTTAGATTCCTGCCCATGGCCCGCGCACTCGTACTCGTCGCCGCTCTCGCCGCTCTCACGCTCACCGCGTGCGCGACCGAACCGGCTCCGCCGCCCGCCGCGGCACCGACGGAGACAGCTCCGAGCGTGGAGCCGACCGTCGCACCGCTCGTCTTCACCCTGCCGACGGACTGCGCGACGATCCTCCCCCAGTCCCGCCTCGACGCGTTCGCCGATCTCGGCCTCGTGCTGCTCGGAGGCCCGGGCGGTAAGTACGGCACGGAGTACCTCGCCGACCAGACGCCGGAGGAGCAGCTCGGCGGCATCACCTGCATCTGGGGCTTCGACGCGAGCGACCTGTCGAGCGTCACGGTCTCGGTCGCGCCGCTCACCGCTGACACCCGCGCACAGGCTCTCGACGGCTTCGCGACCCAGGGGCTCGAAGAGGTGCTCACTGAGTCCACAGCGAGCTACAACCAGACCGGTGACGCCGAGGAGATGCCCGCCATCACCAACGTGCTGCGCGACGACTCGTGGATCTCCGTCATCAAGACCGTCGGCGGCGACCCCGAGTTCGACGAAGCTGTCGCCATCGCGGGCGAGGCCGCCTCGGCGGCGTACAACTAACGGTTTCGATACGCTCGCTGGCGCTCGCTACTCAACCAGCGATTCGCACGCTGGTTGAGTAGGCCCGCTAGGGCCGTATCGAAACCCGGCTAATCGCTCATCACCGCCGACACCGCGCGCTCCCACTCCCAGAACTCGCCGAGGCGAGCGCCCTGGGCGGGGTTGAGGTGCGGAAGCCGGGCGAGGTAGCGGATTCCGTCGACCGCCTCGACCCTGAAGAGATAGCCGCGGATGACCCCGGGCTTGCCAGCGTCACCCTCCTGTTTGACCATCCACATGCCATCGCGGAGTTCGATGACGAGGGTTGCGGCGAGAGTGTTGCGCGGCACGAGTGAGCCTTTCGTTCAGTGCGAGAAGGGTGTTCCGGCCGAGACCCACTCTGTCGCCAACCGCCGACACTCGATCATCGGTGGTCGAGCCTGTCGAGACCCGTTCGCAGGGTGCCGTCTGTCTCGGGTTCGCTCGCACTGATCTCGACAGGCTCGATCACCGCGCCGCTACTCCGAGAGGTCGTCCACCACCGCGCTCACGAGCCGCTGGAACTCCCCCGCCGAGCTCGCGACGACCGCGCGCCCGGTGATCGGCCCCGCCCAGTGCAAGGGCCGCGCCACGTTGACGAGCTCGTGCTCGATGCGTGCCCCGTCGTCGTCGGCGAGCACCGCGTACTCCGCGCGGTACCACCAGCCGCCCTGGATGACGGCGCGGAGCCCCGCGGCGTCCACGGCTGCCCCGTCGAGGTGGGCGACGAGAGCGACGAAAACGTCCTCGGGCTCAGCGCCGAGAGTCGTCGCGTAGGAACGCAGAACTGTGGCGGGGGTCGGGCGGTCGAGGGGCGCAGCATCCATTCTTCGACTGTATTGGCCGCGCGCGACGAAGCGCGCGTGAGTCGGGTCGAACGGGTGAAATGTCTGGGCATTGCGGCTGGATGCCCCGACTCGAAACGCCAAACTGCCCGCCGATCAAATTTCTGGTACATTTGTACCAGAATCGAACGGAGCAGCACTCATGGGTTACATCTTCCTGTCCATCGCCATCATCGGTGAGGTCATCGCAACGAGCTTTCTCAAGCTCACGAGCGGCGACAAGAGCGTCTGGTGGGCCTACCCGATCGTCGGTGTCGGCTACGTGCTCGCGTTCACGATGCTGTCGCTCTCCCTCGGCAAGGGAATTCCCCTCGGTATCGCCTACGCGATCTGGGCCGGCGTCGGCGTCGTGCTCGTCGCGATCATCTCCTGGCTCGTCTTTCACGAACCCCTCACGCTCGTGCAGGTTCTCGGCATGGCGCTCGTCGTCGCGGGCGTCACGATGCTCGAACTCGGCGGCAAGCACTAATCGGCGCACGCTCATGACACTCACACCGAAGGGTGCGGCGCGACGCGACGCACTGCTCGACGCGGTCATCCGACTTCTTGAATCGGATGGCCCGTCGGCAGTCACCCACCGCGCCGTCGCAGCAGAGGCCGGTGTTCCGCTCGCCGCGGCCACCTACTACTTCGCGAGCATCGACGATCTACTGGTGAGCGCGATGAAGCGCGCGGTCGAGCAGCAGTCCGACATGTTCGCCGGCCTCGCCCAGGGCGACATCGCCGCTTTCGCGCGCTCCATCTGGGAGTGGGTCTACGAGTCGAGGGCGTTCGCGATCGCGCAGTACGAGCTCATGCTCCTCGCGATGCGGCGGCCGGCGCTGCGTGCAGACGCGGACGCCTGGTACTCCGCGCTCGAGCACGCCCTCGAGCCGCTCGGCCTTCCCGACGGCCGCGCGCACACCGCAGCATTCGCGGTCGACGGTCTCGCGCTGCGCATGTTGTGGCGCGGGGAGCCCGCGACGGTCGAGGCTACCGAGGCAGCCCTGCGGGAGATCCTCGCTACTTGAGCGACTTCTGCAGCAGCACGGTGCCGAGCCAGCGCCCGAACTTGAACCCGACCTTGCCCATGTGACCGATCTCCTTGAACCCGAAGTTCTTGTGCATCTGGATCGAGGCATCCGCCCCCTTGTCCGCGATGACGGCGATGATCTCCTTGACGCCCGCGGCCTTGGAGCGGTCGATGAGTTCGCGCAAGAGCACCTTGCCGAGGCCCTTGCCGGTCGCGGCGGGGCCGAGGTAGATCGAGTTCTCTACGGTGAAGCGGTAGGCGGCTTTCTCTTTCCACGGTGTGACGTAGGCGTAGCCGAGGATCTGACCACGCGGGCTCTCGGCGACGATGAACGGTTGCCCGAGCTTCTCGGTCTTCTGAAACTTCTTGCGCAGTGACGCGAGTGTCATCGCCGTCTCATCGAAGGTGACTGTCGAGTTCATGACGTAGTGGTTGTAGATCTCGCGCACGGCGGGCAGGTCGGCCTCGACCGCGGGGCGGATGGCGTACTCGAACGGCAGCTCCTGCTCGATGAGCGGCTTCGCGACAACGGGCGGCTTACGTCGCGGTTGGTACTCCTCTTCAAGCATGGGGCCATCTTTTCACTGAATGCTCCAGTCCACCGGTTTCGCGCCCTGTTCGATGAGGAGAGAGTTGGCGCGGCTAAACGGCTTGGACCCGAAGAATCCCCGCCAGGATGCAAGCGGGCTCGGATGCGGCGACTCGATTACCGGCGTTGCCCCGAGCATCGGCCGCAGGCTCTGCGCCTGTTTGCCCCACAGGATCGCGACGAGCGGGCCGCCGCGAGCAACGAGGGCGCGGATCGCTGCCTCGGTGACGGCTTCCCATCCGTGGCCCGCGTGCGAACCGGCAACCCCGGGCCGCACGGTCAGCACCCGATTGAGCAACATCACCCCGTGCGACGCCCAGGAGGTGAGATCGCCGTGCTCGGGTGCATCCACCCCCAGGTCGTCGTGCAGTTCGCGGTAGATGTTCTTGAGGCTCTCCGGCAGCGGTCGCACGTGTCGCTCGACCGCGAAAGACAGGCCGATGGGATGTCCCGGTGTCGGGTACGGGTCCTGCCCGACGATGAGCACCCGAACGTCGGCCAGAGGGTAACGAAAGGCTCGGAGCACGTTCTCCTCGGAGGGCAGGTAGCCGTCTTTCTCAGCGCTGAGAAACTCTTCGATCGCTGCGAGCTCGGGCGCCACGGGGGCGAGCGCTGCCGCCCAGCCGGGGTCGACACCGTCGAGCAGGTGAGGCACCGTTTCGCTAGGCACCGAGCGAGCTCACCATCACACCGTCGTCGCTCGCCGAGACCTGCCAGACGCTCCCGCGACCGACGACGCGAAACTCGTCGTCGCCGACGATGAGCACCGTGAACTCGTCGATCGCGACGCCGCCTTCGACGAGACCGGCCTCCGTTGCGGCGATGAGGCGCGTCAGGGTTCCCCATTGCGCGGCGTGCACATCGACCGCGAGGTCGACGAGGCCGAGGCCGACAGTCACCGTGACGTCCTCGAGCTCTTCGCTGAAATCTTCGTCGCACACCGGGATGCCGGCGATCTGCCAGCCTCCGATGAGCGCGGTGTCGGCGGCGATGGCCGCACCCGCCGAGAAGCCGAGGTACGGCAGCCCGTCGCCGACCAGGAGGCGCAGCTCGTCGATGATCGGGGTGACGGCGTCGAGGTAGGAGGGCGTGTGGCCACCACCGATAAGGAGTCCGTCGATGCCGTCGAGCACGGCGGAGGTGAACAGCTCGCCCTCTTCGACGTGCGTGATACGCGGGTCGGAGGGCGCGGCACGGTTCAACTGGGAGCGGTACGCCTCGGCGTATTCCGCAGCCTCATCGCCGCCGCCGACAAGCAGCACGCCGATGATCGGGGTCGCGCGATCGGCGATCGCAGCACGCGCCGCCGCCTCACGCAGAAACTCGATGTACACCTCGCCGTCGTACTCGTCACTTCGACCGCCGCCTACGAGGTGAATGCTCATGCGTCGAGAGTAACGGGCGGCAGAGCCGACCACGGGAAGGTGATCCAGAGTGGCGTGCGTCGCCAGGTGTAGTCGGGTTCGTGCAGGGTTCCCGGCTTCGTGTAGAGCACGATCGAGCGCACGTCGGCGCCGCTCGCCTTGAGCAGCTGCATGACCATGTCGAGCGTACGACCGGAGTCGGAGACGTCGTCGACGAGCAGCACCCGCTTGCCGACGAGGGACTGCTCGTCGAGCATCGGCGGCAGCACCACCGGGTTCTCGAGGCGCTCGCCCACTCCGGTGTAGAACTCGACGTTGAGGGCGCCGCAGCTCTTCACGCCGAGCGCGTAGGAGATGCTTCCGGCAAGCAGGAGTCCGCCCCGCGCGATCGCGACGACGACCTCGGGCTCGAAGCCACTCGCGAGCACATCATGTGCCAGGTCGCGACTCGCGTCGCCGAATTCGAGCCAACCGAGTACTTCGCGTTCCACATCCATACCCACACGCTAGCTCCCCCTCATTGCGGGCGTGTTGCGTGGATGCTCCGGGCAGGTAGCATCCGAACATGTCACTTCTGCGGGGTAAGTCCGGTGCTGTCACCATGGGACTCATCGGGTACCTGATTTTCGTCGAGTTCGTGAGCGGGATGCTGCAGGGCTACTACGTGCCCCTCATCCCCGATCTTGTGGACTACCTCGGCATCCAGGACGCCGACTTCAACATCTTCGAGGGCGCCCAGCTGCTGCTCTCCGCGCTCGTGGTGCCGGTGCTCGCCAAACTCGGCGACATGTTCGGCCACAAGCGCATCCTGCTCATCACGACAGTGCTCACCGCCGGAGCGACCTGGGCCCTCGCCTTCTCCGACAGCTTCGAGAGCTTCCTCGTGGCGTGGACCCTGCAGGGCTTCTACGTTGTCTGGCTCCCGCTCGAGATCGCCCTCATCTTCGACAAGGGCCGCCGCTCCGGGTTCCCGGCCAAGGCGACCCGCAAGGCCGCCGCACTGCTCATCGTCGGCCTCGAGGCCGGCGCGATCGCGGGTGCCCTCGGCGGATCCCGCGTGTTCGACGCGTTTGGTGGAGTCGCGGCCCTTTCGACCTCGATGACCCCGACGCTCATGATCCCGGCGATCGCTGTGTCGATCGTCTTCTTCGTGATCCTGTTCGGCGTGCCAGAGTCCGAGCCGCTGCCCGGCCGCACGCTCGACTGGGTCGGCTTCTCGATCCTCACGATCGGGCTCCTGCTCATCACCTCAGGACTCACTTTCCTCAAGTTCAACGGTGCGGGAACCTGGTGGGTCTGGGTCGTCATCGCGCTCGGCGTGCTGGTCTTCGTACCGTTCACGAAGTTCGAGCTCAAGCAGAAAGACCCGGCCATCGACCTGCGCGTGCTCGCGCAGCCGAACATGTGGCCCGTGCAGCTCACGGCCTTTCTCGTCGGAATCAGCCTGCTCGGCGCACAGGCGCCCCTCTCGACCTTCGCGGGCACCGACCCCGACGAGGTCGGCTACGGGCTGGGGCTCGCCTCCGGATCGATCTCGATCCTCATCGGCGTGTACCTGATCTCGATGATCATCGGAGCGTTGCTGTTCCCACTCATCTCGAGCCGGCTCTCGCCGCGCATCGCGCTCATCATCGCCGCGTTCTTCGTGGCGGCCGGATACCTGCTGTTCCTGCCGTTCCACGACGAGACCTGGCAGGTCTTCACCAACATGTTCATCGCCGGACTCGGCTCCGGTGTGCTCATGGGCGCCATGCCCGCCGCAGCCGCTGCGGCTGCCCCGCGCGGCCAGACCGGTATCGCCTCAGCGCTCACCAACACCACGAAGACCATCGGCGGATCCTTCGCCTCGAGCGTCTTCGCGATCGTCCTCACGATCGGCGTCGTGCAGGTCGCCGGTTCAACAGCGTCTTCGCTGTTCGGCTACATGATGGTCTGGACCATCTGCGGCGTCGGGGCGCTCCTCGCGGCGGCGCTGCTGTTCCTCGTGCCCAAGCTCGCGTTCGCTGACGCTGAGGACGACGAGGAGATTGAGGGCCCGACTACTTCGGAAGAACCGTCTGCTTCGGAGCCAGCGATCCTCGAATGACCTTGTGCGGGGCGGCCTGAGCTACGGGCTTGATCGTCACGAGGTCGAGGTTGACGTAGAACGGCAGCTCGATCGCGTGCACGATCGCCTCGGCGATGTTCTCGGCGTACAGCGGGTTGGCGACGTTGTCGTAGACGGCGTCTGCGCGAGCCTGGTCTCCGGCGAAGCGCACGAGCGAGAACTCCTCGGTGTGCACCATTCCCGGCGCGACCTCGAGCACGCGGATCGGCTCGCCCGCAAGTTCGAGACGCAGCACGGCCATGAGCGCGTGCGCGGCGAACTTGGCGGCGTTGTATCCACCACCGCCCTCGTAGGCGACGTGCCCCGCGATCGAGGTGACGGTGAGGATGTCGCTGCTGCCGCCGTCGGCCGCCGATGCGCGCAACAGCGGCAGCAGGGCACTCGTCACGCGCTTGACCGCGACAACGTTGACGTCGTACATGCGCACCCAGTCGTCGGCGTCGCTCTCCTCGACGGTTGCCATACCGAAGGCCCCGCCCGCATTGTTCACGAGGGCGTGCACCGGGCCGGAGGCCGCGAGAAAGTCGCGCAGGGCATCCACGTCGCTCTGCTTCGTGACATCGGCGACGAAGACCTCGGCACCCGTCTCCGCGGCGAGCGCCTCAAGCCGATCGGCGCGGCGGGCGACGCCGACGACGTCCCAGCCGTGCTCGCGGAACAGGCGAACAGTCGCGGCTCCGATTCCAGAACTAGCACCGGTCACCACTGCGCGTCGAGTCGTCATGATTCAAAACTACCGTCGGTACACTGGCCGAGATGACAGCCGCAGACTCACCCGCGACCGGCTCGGTTGCAGTGCAAAAAAACCGCGTTCCGTTCTGGGACAACGCACGATTCGTGTGTGTCGCCCTCGTTGTCATCGGACACGGGATTCAACGGCTCACCGCCAACTCCGACAACGCGCTGGCGCTCTACCTGCTGATCTACGCATTCCACATGCCCGCCTTCGCGATCATCAGTGGATACTTCTCGAAATCGGCCCCGCCGACGATCCGCCAGATGCGCAAGGTCGTCACCGACATCCTCCTGCCGTACTTCATCATGGAGACGATCTGGACCCTCGTGCAGTGGGTCGTCGAGGGCAAGAACACGTTCAACCCGACAACGCCGAGCTGGACGCTGTGGTTTCTGCTCGCGCTCGGAATCTTCCGCCTCGTGCTGCCGTACCTCGCCCTTGTGAAGTGGCCGCTGCTGTGGGCTGTGTTCTTCTCCGTCGGGGTGGGCTACCTCAACAACGTGGACAGCACCTTCTCGCTCTCGCGCGCGATCGGCATCCTCCCGTTCTTCGTGCTCGGCTGGAAGGCCAAGGAGTGGGGCATCGTCGACCGCTGGCGCGTCGTCGAGCGACCGGCGTGGCTCATCCGCGGGGCTGCGATCGCGATCTTCGCGACCTGGCTTGTCGTGATCCTGGTCAACATCACGGCGTTCCGCGAATTCGACCTGCGCTTCTGGTTCTTCTACGAGGACTCATACCGTGTGCTCGGCGAAGGCGAGTGGTGGGCGGGCCTGTTGCGCCTCGCCCTCATCGCGTTCGCCACCCTGCTGAGCGCGGCGTTCTTCGTGCTCATACCGCGCAGCGAGACCTGGATCACCGACATGGGCAAGTCGACGATGTACGTCTACCTGCTGCACAGCTTCATCCTCTATCCGTTGCGCGAGACGGGTGTGCTCAAGGGCGACGAGCACGCGCACGCGGTCTTCCTGCTCGGAATGGTGCTCGCCTGCATCGCGATCTCGGTACTGCTGACCGCTCCCATATTCAAGAGAATCTTCAGGCCGATCGTCGAGCCGCGGGCCAAATGGCTGTTCTCCGAGCGTGCGGCGGTGTCGGACAAACCCTCGCGCACCGATCCGACCGGGTCGCGTCGCAACTGAGCGGCGCTACTGAGCGCCGCACCTGAGTTACGTCGTGTGTCGCGGGTCGTTGCCGCCCGTGCACGGGGTTCCTAAGCTCGCTCAGCAGCGGGGTTAACCCGTTCCCCCGACACAAGGAGACGCTCATGAGCGACTGGCAGTTCGAAACCAAGCAGGTCCACTCCGGAGCCGCTCCCGACCCCGTGACCAACGCGCGGGCCACCCCGATCTACAAGACGACCTCGTACGTCTTCAACAATGCCGACCACGCGAAGAACCTCTTCGCCCTCGCCGAGTTCGGCAACATCTACACGCGCATCCAGAACCCGACGCAGGATGTCGTCGAGCAGCGCGTTGCAGCACTCGAAGGCGGAACAGCGGCGCTGCTGTTGGCATCGGGCCAGGCGGCAGAGACCTACGCGGTGCTCAACATCGCTCAGGCCGGGGACCACATCGTCTCGTCCTCGTCGATCTACGGCGGAACCTACAACCTCTTCAAGTACACCCTCGCCAAGCTCGGCATCGAGACGACTTTCGTCGAAGACCAGGATGACGCCGAAGAGTGGGCAGCGGCAGTGCGCCCCAACACCAAGCTGTTCTTCGGTGAGACGATCGGCAACCCGAAGATCAACATCCTCGACATCAAGCTGGTGTCGGATGTCGCGCACGAGCACGGCGTGCCGCTCATCGTCGACAACACGATCGCGACCCCGTACCTCATCCGCCCGTTCGAGCACGGAGCCGACATCGTCGTGCACTCCGCCACCAAGTACCTCGGCGGTCACGGCACGGTCATCGGCGGCGTCATCGTCGACGGCGGCAAGTTCGAGTGGTCGAAGAACGTCGAGAAGTTCCCGGGCCTCACCGAGCCCGACCCGAGCTACCACGGCGCGAGCTACACCACCGTGCTCGGCGACTCGATCGCGTACATCATCAAGGCCCGCGTGCAGTTGCTGCGCGACCTCGGTGCGTCGATCTCGCCCGACAGCGCTTTCCACCTCATCCAGGGCATCGAGACCCTCTCGCTCCGCATCGAGCGCCACGTGCAGAACGCCCAGACTGTTGCAGAGTGGCTCGACAACCACGACGACGTCGCCTCGGTGAACTACTCGGGACTCCCGACGAGCCCGTGGTACGCCGCAGCCAACAAGTACGCGCCCAAGGGCGTCGGCGGAGTGCTGTCCTTCGAGCTCAAGGGCGGCGTCGATGCCGGTCGTGCCCTCGTCGACAACCTCACCCTGTTCAGCCACGTCGCGAACATCGGCGATGTGCGGAGCCTCATCATCCACCCGGCGTCGACGACCCACTCGCAGCTCACGCCCGAGCAGCAGCTCACGTCGGGTGTCACGCCCGGTCTCGTGCGCCTCTCGGTCGGCATCGAGAACGTTGCCGACATCATCGCCGACCTCGAGGCGGGCTTCGCAGCTGCCCGCGCGGTGGCAGCGGCAAACGCGAACGCGTAGCAGCACCCGTCGCTGGTTGAGCAGACCGCGCACGGCCGAATCGAAAACCAGTTTCGATGCGGCGGTGGCGCGCTGCTCAACCAGCGGCCCTGCCGTAACAAAAGCGGGTGTCGTGCCCAAACGCGGGATACTTGCATAGACATGGACTGGCAGACACCCGAAGACACAGTGCCCTCGGCATTCATCACCGAGGCGAACGCGCGGTCGGTGCTCGGCAAGCCCCCGGCCACCGGCGCGTGGCGCGAGGGTGACCACCCCGGCAACCGCAAGTTCCAGTCGATCGGCGCACTGAGCCTCGAGCGCGGCGGCGAGATTCCCGTCGTGCGCATCGCCTACGAGACCTGGGGCGAGCTCAACGCCGACGGATCCAACGCCGTGCTCGTGCTCCACGCCCTCACCGGTGACAGTCATGTCGCGGGCGGCCCCGGTCCCGGCCACCCCACGGCCGGCTGGTGGTCGGGCATCGTCGGCCCCGGCAAGGCCATCGACACCGACCGGTGGTTCGTCGTCGCCCCCAACATGCTCGGCGGCTGCCAGGGCAGCACCGGCCCCGCATCGCACTCCCCCGCGGGCGTCGAGTGGGGTGCCTCGTTCCCCTTCGTCACCATCCGCGACCAGGTTGCGGCTCAGGTCGCGTTCTCCGACCGCCTCGGCATCACGAGCTGGGCAGCGGTGCTGGGCGGTTCCATGGGCGGGATGCAGGCACTCGAGTGGGCCGTCGGCTACCCCGATCGCGTGCAGCGGGTTGGCGTTCTCGCATCCCCCGCCGTTTCGAGCGCCGATCAGATCGCACTCAACACTGTGCAGGTCGACGCCGTGCGCATCGACCCGCACTTCGCCGACGGCGACTACTACGAGGCGGCCGACGGTGAGGGCCCGTACCGCGGTCTTGCCCTCGCCCGGCGGATGGCACTGCTCAACTATCGCTCACCGTCCGAGCTCAACGACCGCTTCGAGCGGTCGTGGCAGAGCGGACTCAGCCCGCTCGGTGGCGGCGGCCGCTACGCCGTCGAGAGCTACCTCGACTTTCACGGCAACAAGTTCACGCGCCGCTTCGACGCCAACAGCTACGTGACCCTCGTCGAGTCGATGAACTCGCACGACGTCGGGCGCGATCGCGGCGGCGTCGCCGCTGCTCTCGGCCGCGTGACCGCGAAGTCCGTCGTGATCGGCATCGATTCCGACCGCCTGTTCCCGGTCGACGACCAGTTGCTCATCGCGAGGCTCCTGCCCGCCAACCTCGACGGGCCCGATGCCGTCGTGATCTCCTCGCAGTTCGGTCATGACGGGTTCCTCATCGAGGACGACCTCGTCGGGCCGCACCTCAAGCGCCTTCTCGACGCCTGAACGACAGACTGGTCTGTGGCCGCGGGTTAGAGTGGAGCCTCGGGGGTACACATGAACACGACGCAACGACGCGGTCTGATTCGCGTAGCGCTCGTTGACGACCACCAGCTCGTGCTCGACGGCCTTTCGTCCCGCCTCGCCCACAAGCCGTTCGGCATCTCGGTGGTCGCCGCCGAGTCCCGCTGGACCGACCTCATGACCCACCGGGAGTTTCCCGTCGACGTCGTCGTGCTCGACCTGCACCTCGACGACAACATCCCGATCGGCACAAAGCTGCGGGCGTTGCACTCGGCCGGGATTCCGGCAGTGATCATGAGCCGCCACTCCGACGGAGCCACGGTCAATGCCGCCATGCAGGCCGGAGCCCTCGGTTTCGTGCCGAAGACGGACTCGGCAGAAGACCTCGTCACTGCCATCCATTCGGCCGCCGCGAGCACGCGTCACCTGTCTGCGCACCTCGCGAGCACTCTCGCCGACTTCTCCAGCCCGCCCGATGCGAAGCTCGGCCGCCAGGAGCAGAATGCGCTCGTGCTCTACGCGACGGGGCGTTCGATCCGCGAGGTCGCCGAGAAGATGGGCACGACCGAGGAGACGGTGAAGTCGTACATCAAGCGGGCCCGCCGCAAGTACCGCGACATCGGGCTCGACCTCGGAACCCGCGAGCTCCTGCGTCGCCATGCAGCACGCGAAGGCTGGCTCGCGCCAGAATAGGCTCATGCGCGCGCTTCTCGCCCTGTCCCTGGTCGTAGTCGCGGCTCTCGCGGGCTGTGCCCCGGCCGCCCCCGAGCTACCCGACGGCGTCGAGGCCACGGTCTTTCAGAACCGCTCCGACTACAGCACGCGCACGCTCGTGATCGGCATCGTGAATCGATCGGATGCCGCGATCACCCTCACCGACGCGACCTACAGCTCCCCCGCCTTCACCGAGTCCATGCGCTGGGATCGGGGAACCACCCTGCGCGCGGGAGGCCAAGTCGACCTCAGGGTGCCGCTCGCCACGGTCGACTGCACCGGGTCGGACACCGCGGGCACCGTGACCCTCGGCTTCGTCGACGCAGCGGGAGCGCCCGGCGTCGCTACGCTGCCCGCCGTGGACACCCGCGCGCGCATTTTCGAGATCGTCGCTGAAGACTGCATCGGGGCGAGCACGGCCGCGGTCGCCGCGGTGACGATCGCGCCCGGGCTCGACTGGACGCCCGGGGCCGCGGCGCCCGCAACTGTGCGGCTCGACGTGCAACCGCTCGACGGCGCAACCGGCCCGCTCACACTTGAGCGCGCACACCAGACAGTGCTGCTCGCGCTCGTCGACGACACCGGCGCTCGGGTCGAGAGCGTGCCGATCGACAGCAGTGTGCGAGGCGGGGACGCCGCGACATCCATTCGGCTGAGTTTTGAGCCGAGCCGTTGTGACCCGCACGCTGTCGCTGAAGACAAGCGCGGAACCTTTTTTCCGCTCGACGTCATGGTGACCGACGGAGCGCAGGGCACGATCTATGTCGCCGCCGACGATGACACCCGGGCGGAGATCTACGCCTACATCGCCGACTTCTGCGGTTTCGAGAGCACTCGTTAAACGAAGGTCGGGGATCGCAGATGTTTCCACGATCCCCGGCAACCCCCCGGTTATTGGCCTACCCGGTATCGGGTTACCGAGGCCTGTGTGGCAGCTGCTGTGCAGCGCGCCCCTCTTCTATCCGACTGTACCCCGAGGATTGTGCCCCTTTCGATCGGTGTGTTACCCCCATTTGTGGTGGCAGACTGTGCCAGCATGCTTGTGGGGGAATTACCTCCGCCTGACCTTGTGCACAGCGAACGACAGACGGAAGACAGATGGACCAGATCCTCAAGGAGCGCGACCGGCTCCTGCACAGGACTGCGCGGCTCTACGGTCTGAGCTTCACCATCATTTCGCTCCTGTGCCTCGTTGTTCCCGGTGCCATTCCGCCCGAGACCTACCTCGTCGTGCTGCCGCTCTACGCGATTCTCGCGACCTGCCAGTACTTTCTCGGCCGCAGCCGTGCGCTCGGCTGGCTCGCCGGGGTGTTCGTCTCCGGCACCGCGCTCATCGCCGTGCTCGCCGTCGTCTCGAGCCCGCACGCCACACAGGCCGCGCAGTCCGCTGTCACCCAGCTCGCAGCAGCCTCGCTCGCGAGCCTTGCCATCGTCCTCACCTCGAGCAGGCGCCGCATCACGGCCCTTGTCATCACTTTTGTGCTGGTCGTGGGCCTGACGCTGTTTCTGACGGTGGGATGGCGCGGGCCGCTCGGTTCCGCGGTGCTCATGGTCGTCGGCTGGGTGATGGCGTCGATCGTCGGCATCTGGATCAGCGCGGGAGTGCCCCAGGCTGCCCGCCGCATCGCGAGCATCGGCCGTGCGCACCGCGCGGAGCGCCAGGCCTCCGAGCTCGAAGCCCAGCGCCGCCAGGGCGCGCGGCTCCTGCACGACACCGTGCTGGCCACGCTGACCCTGCTCGCGCACTCCGGAGTCGGGGTTGCCCCCGCGGCGCTCCAGCAGCAGGCCGCGGACGACGCACGGCTGCTCCGCCAGTTGCGGCTCGGAGCGACCCCCACGCCGCAATCCTCGGGCGACTACAACCTCGAGCCGGTGGAGGAGACGGTGCTCGGCACGACCCTCGAGTCGGTCAAGCAGCGCTTCGGCCGCATGGGACTCGAGGTCTCGTGGCACGGCACCGGGCAGGTGCTCCTGCCGAGTGACGTTCTCGACGCTTTTCTCCTCGCCCTCGCCGAATGCCTCGAGAACGTGCGCCGACACTCCGGCGTGACCGAGGCCCACGTCACGATCGTCGACGACGCGACGACGGTGCGCGCCATGATCACCGACGCCGGCGTCGGGTTCACTCTCGACGACGTCGACTCCGCCCGACTCGGCTTCAAGGAGTCCGTCGTCGGTCGCCTCAAGGAGGTCGGCGGTCACGCGCGGCTGTTCTCCGCCCCGGGCTCCGGAACCACTGTTGTACTCGAGGTGCCACGATGAGCTTCCCCAACGAGAACACCCTCGGCTCCGCCATCACGTCGGGCCGCTCCGGTCGCCAGACCGTAATGAGCCAGACGAGCCGCGCACGCCGCCAGGAGACCCAGCACCGCGCGAGCCTGGGCACCTCGTTCATCGGCATCGGTGCAGCGATCGTGGTCGCCGTGCGCGCCATCTACGGCTTCAGCTGGTTCGTCTCGCTGTGGACGACCTACCCGAACCCGGTCTGGGCGCTCACCGCGTGGATCCTGCTCATTGCAACGCTCGTGACGGCTTTCATCACCGCGCGGGTCATCGGCGACCACCTGCCCGACTGGATGTACTTCATCTTCGTCGGACTCCTCGCGGTCGTGGTCATGCTCGACCTCGTCGCCGTCTGGGAACTCCACGACATCGGTCGCCACGCGACAGCCTCCCTCACGGCCGCGATGTCGCTGCTGCTCGTCATCACGCTGCGCGGCCCCGTCGACATCCTCGTGACGGCGGGCGTCTTCGGTGCCGCGATCGGCGGAGCGATGGTCGTCAACACGCCGCTCACCCCCGATACGGTTCCCCCGCAGATCACCTCGCTCGGTTTCGCCATCCTGCCGGTCGTCATCGGGGTCTCGGTCGTCCGCGGATTCCGCCGCATGGTGCAGGTCGAGCTCGACCGCGTGCTCGTGCAGAGCACGGTGTCGGCACCGCGGTTCGCCGTCGGCATGCTGGCATCCGAAGAACTGGCCCGGCTCGACCTCGCCGCAGAAGAGCTGCTCGACTCGGTGGCCACAGGTCGCAACCCGCTCCCCCTGCGCCCCAAGACCGCCTCCGTCGCGGCCTCGCTCGCAACCGAACTGCGCCTGCACCTCATCGAGGGCCGCCGCGAGACCTGGCTGTACCACGCGATCTCGGAGTCGGAGATGCTCGGCCGCTCGGTCACCCTCGTCGACCGCGGAAGCCTCGCCGGCCTGCTCGACGCAAACCAGCGCGACGGCCTGCTTGCCGCGATCTGGCTGCTGCTTAGCGATAACGTGAAGACCAACACCAACCGCACCGTCAACGTGCAGGTCGGACCGATGGCCGCCTCCGTTGAACCCGGAGTGGGCCACAAGCTCAACGTTCCGATCGTCGTCACGACCGCCGGAGTCACACGAAATCGTGTCGACCCGTCGACGTGGGACGCCATCCGGCGCGTGGGGCGTTACAGTGACAGCACCCAGAACGCGAGTCTCCGGGTTGATATTGAGTGTTTTGTCGACAACCCTGCCGACATGTGACCGACGTACCAGAACCACAGGAAAGGACGACCGTGTCCCCAACAGATGAGCGCATCCGACTCGCCATTGTCGACGACCACCGGATGATCCTCGGTGCCCTCACCGAATGGATCAAGTCGGCGCGCGACATCGACATGGTCGCCGCAGTCCCCAGTTGGGCTGAGCTGCTGGCCCACCCGTCGTTCCCCGTCGACGTCGTACTCCTCGACCTCGACCTCAAAGACAACATCCCGATCTCGGTGAAGATCTCGACGCTCAAGACGATGGCTGTGCGCGTCGTGCTCATGAGCACGTACTCCGAGCCCAACGTCGTGCGCGAGGCTCTCGCCGCCGGTGCCCTCGGCTACCTCGTGAAGACCGAGGAGGCCGACATGATCGTCGAGGCGATCCGCTCGGCATCCCGCGGCGAAGCGTTCATCTCGGCCGAGCTCGACCTCGCGCTCAACTCCGGTGAGATCGGCGGAGCACCCAAGCTCAGCGCCCAGGAGCGCCGCGTCATGGCGCTGTACGGCGGTGGCGAGCCGGTCAAGGCCGTTGCGTTCCAGCTCAGCATCTCCGAGGAGACCGCCAAGAGCTACCTCAAGCGCATCCGCGAGAAGTACCGCGTCGCGGGCTTCGACGTCGGAACCAAGGTCGCACTGCGCAAGCGCGCCATCGAAGACGGAATCCTCATCGAGTCCGACGGGCCGCGCGCGCTCTAGTCGTTTTCCGGTGGTCGAGCCTGTCGAGACCGGGTCTAGCGAGGCCGTGGTCTCGACAAGCTCGACCTGATCTCGACAAGCTCGATCACCGCGGTCTCGATCACCGCGGTCTCGATCGTCGTGGTCTCGACAAGCTCGACCTGATCTCGACAAGCTCGATCACCGCGGTCGCGACGAGCCTGAGCGCCGCTCCGGCTCAGTCCCCGAGCGCCGTCCGCACGATCGGGCGGCGCTTCTCGAGCGCGACAGCGAACACGGCGAGCAGGATGCCGGGCACGCACAGCAGGAGTCCGACCCACGCCGGCGAGAGGTATCCGAGACCCGCGGCGATGGTGACCCCGCCGAGGTACGCTCCGAGGCTGTTGCCCAGGTTGAGCGAGGCGTGGTTGATCGCTGCAGCGAGGGACTGCGCGTCGCCCGCGACATCCATGAGCCGCGTCTGGATCGCCGGCGAGAGCGCTGATGCCGCGCCGCCGACCAGAAACAGCGAGATGAACAGGCCCGCCGGTGTGTGGGCGAGCAGTGCGTAGGCGACGAGCGAGACGACGAACAGGGCGAAGCACGCGAACACTGTGCCCATGATGTTGTAGTCGGCGCCGCGGCCGCCCGCGAAGTTTCCGATGGTCATGCCGATACCTAGGCAGACGAGGGCGATCGGAACGACAGTCGCGTCGAACTTCGCGATCTCGGTGACGACGGGAGCCACGTAGCTGTAGACGGCGAAGAACCCGCCGAAGCCGATCGCGCCGATGAGCAGCGCGAGCCAGACCTGGGAGCGCTTGAACACGGAGAGCTCGCGCGCGATCGTCGCTGTTGGGTCACCCGGCTGCTTGGGCAGCACGATCAGGATCGCGACGAAGGTCAGGGCGAAGAGCGCGGCGACGACGTAATAGGCCGCGCGCCATCCGGCTACCTGTCCGAGGAGCGTGATGAGCGGAACACCGATCACGTTCGCGATCGTAAGACCGGAGAGCACGATCGCGACACCCTGGCCGCGCTTGCCCTTGCCGATGAGCGAGGCCGCAACGAGCGCGGCGATACCGAAGTAGGCGCCGTGCGGGAGTCCGGCAATGAACCTCGCGACGAGCACGAGACCGAAGCTCGGCAGCGAGGCGGAGAGGATCGTGCCCACGGTGAATGCCGCGAGGAGCGAGAGCAGGAGCGTCTTGCGCGGAAAACGCGCCGCGAGGGCTGCGATCGTCGGGGCACCGACGACGACGCCGAGCGCGTAGGCCGAGATGAGCCAGCCGGCCTGGCCGATGGCGTCTTCCTTGCGACTCGCGTAGAGGTCAGGAAGCAGGTCTTTCGCGAGGTCGGGCAGGAGGCCCATCGCGACGAACTCGGTCGAACCGATAGCGAAACCACCGAGCGCGAGTGCGATGAGGCTGAAGAAGACCCGCTTGCGTGTATAGGTCACGGTGTCGCCTGGGCGCGCGTCAGCCATCGGAAATTACTCCTTCAGTGGGGTGGGGGTGGTTACAGCTTGCCACGCGTCGCGGAGCCGAACGGCCACAGCGAGTCGTCGGCGTCCGCGTCGTTGCCCTCATCGGCAACGTCGTCGTCGGGCGTGGAATTCCAGATCGCCGACACCGCCCAGGCGAGCAGCACGAGGTAGAGCAGGTTGCGCACGGTGATGATGATCACTAGCACGGTGTCGAGCCCGAGCAGGTTGGCGTAGAGCACCGGGTAGAAGGCCTGCGTGAGGCCGCCGATGCCGAGCACGAGCACGGCGGGAATGTGAAACTGCACTCCCCTGCCCGCGGCCGCCGTCACGAGCCCGAGAATCACGGGAACGGCGAGCCAGCTCACGAACTGCGGCGACCCCACCTTGTTGAAGACGAGCAGGGCCACAACGAGGGCGAGAGCGAGCGGAGGCAGCACCTGGGCGGAGCTCGCTCCACGGCGCACCGCGAGCACTCCCAGCCCCAACACGACGAGGGCGGCGATCGCCATGATCGGGGTCATGAGCTGGCTCGCGACATCCACCCCCTGTCCTTCGATCTGGTAGGTCAGGATCTCCTGGCTGTAGACGACGTGGGCGTCGGCGAGACCGGCCTTCGCGAGCCACAACCAGACTGTCGCGATCGGCGCCTCAACCTGGAGGCCGCGGCCCGTCTGCTGCGTGAAGAAGCTGAAGACGTTGAGACCCGCACCGTAGGCGAGCGCGATGATGATGACACCGACGCTCACCGCGAAGGCCGCCCAGATCACCGTGAGGCGTTCGCGGGTCGCTACGACGATGGCGGCGAGCAGGGCTGCGGGCCAGACCTTGATCCAGGTGGCGATGGCGAGGATGACCGCCGCCGCCCCCGGCCGCTTCGCCAGCAGCAGCACGCCGATGATGGCGAGGGGCACGGTGATCGAGTCGATGCGTGCGAGGGAGATCGGTCCGAGCAGAAACAGGAACGCCACCCACCACCAGGCGACGGCGATGCGTTCCCGCGAGAACCCCCACCCGGTGAGCATCGCGAAGGCGACGGCGTTGAGCACGAACACGATACTGAGCCAGGTGTTGCCGTAGAGCTCGGGCCCGAGCGCCATCGACGCGAGCATCGGGAGGATCGCGACGATCGGATACACCCAGACGCTGTCGACGCCGACCCAGTAGTCGGAGAACAGCGCCTGATCGGTCCAGAACTTGTAGGTGTAGGTGACGTCACCCATCGGCAGGCCGGGGCCGGTGAGGTTGAGGGTGCCGAGCCACAGGTGCACGATCACGAAAGCCGCCCAGAGCACCACCTGGCTGCCGGCGACGGCAGCACCGAGACGGGTGAGAGAGACCATCAGAGCAGCGTACCCGGGTAACAAATCGCAACCCGTCACACGCGTGAAACGTGACAGGGAGAAAATGGTGGAACACAGCCTTCACCCAAGGAGTCACCATGTCCCGACTTACCCACCGCGCCCTCGCTGCGATCGGAGCGGCAGCCGTCGTCGTCTCCCTCGCCGCCTGCACCCCGACCGAAGGACCCACCGCCGCGACCGGCGCCACCTGGGTCACCGAGGGAAAGATCACCATCGGTACCGGCGAACCCGCCTACTACCCCTACGTCATCGATGACGCACCCGAGACGGGCGAGGGCTTCGAGGCCGCGGTCGGCTACGCGGTTGCCGAGCAGCTCGGTTTCGCGAAGGACGACGTCGTCTGGGTTCGCACCACGTTCGACGAGGCGATCGCCCCGGGGCCCAAGACCTTCGACTTCAACCTGCAGCAGTACACGATCACCGAGGAGCGCGCCGAGAACGTCGACTTCTCGAGCGCCTACTACTCGACGCCCCAGGCGATCATCACCGTCGAGTCGTCGCCCGCTGCATCCGCGACCTCGATCGCTGACCTGAGCGGCTACCTCATCGGCGCGCAGACCGGAACGACGAGCTTCACGACCGTCGAGCAGGTCATCAAGCCGACCGCTGGCGCACAGGCGTTCAACTCGAACGACGACGCGAAGCTCGCCCTCGAGAACGGCACGGTCGACGCGATCGTCGTCGACCTTCCGACAGCGTTCTACCTGACCGGCGTCGAGCTCACCGGAGGCGTGCTGCTCGGCCAGCTCCCCGCCGACGCGGGCATCAGCGACGACTGGGGCCTCGTGCTCCCCAAAGACAGCCAGCTGACCGCTGACGTCACGGCCGCTGTCGACGCCCTGCGCGAAGACGGCACGCTCGACGCGATCGCCGCCGAGTGGCTCGGTGCCGACGCCGGTGCGCCAGTTCTGAACTAACGTTCAAGGGTGACCTCACGCACTACCGACGAGGCCCGGCAGCCCAGCTCGATCGAGTTGGGACGCCGGGCCTTCCGTCGTCGCCAGGGCACGCGCTCCGTGCTGCTCAGCATCGCGTCGACCCTCGTCTTCGCCCTCATAGTCTGGGTGACGATCGTCAACACCCCCGGCTGGTCGCGGGTGCAGAAGTCGTTCTTCGACCCCGAGGTCTTCGTCGCGGCGCTCCCCCGCGTCGGCGAGGGTTTTCTCGTTAACCTCCGGGTGCTCGTCTTCGCCGCGATCGGCGTTTTCATCTTCAGCATCATCCTCGCCACGCTGCGCACGCTGCGCGGCCCGATCTTCTTTCCGATCCGGGCGCTCGTGGCCGGCTACACCGACCTGTTCCGCGGCGTGCCGCTCATCATCGTGCTGTATCTGGTCGGCTTCGGGATCCCGGGTCTGCGCCTCACCGAAGAGCGCATCCCGTCGGAGGTGCTCGGAACAGCGGCCCTCATACTGACCTACTCCGCCTACGTGTCGGAGGTGTGGCGCGCGGGCATCGAGGCGGTGCATCCATCCCAGGTGCTCGCTGCACGCTCGCTCGGCCTGTCACACGGCAAGACGCTGCGCATCATCGTGCTGCCGCAAGCGCTGCGCAAAGTCACCCCCGCGCTCATGAACGACTTCATCGCCATGCAGAAGGATGTCGGACTCATCTCGGTGCTCGGCGCCGTCGACGCGGTGCGCGCCGCCCAGATCGAGACCTCGCAGGCGTTCAACTTCACGCCCTACGTGCTCGCGGGACTCATGTTCGTGCTCCTCGCAATACCGATGATCCGTCTCGCCGACTGGTTCAGCGCCCGCCTGCGCCAGCGCGAACAGGTGGGGGCACTCCTGTGAGCGTTGTACTCAGGCTCGACAACATCCACAAATCGTTCGGTGACACCCGGGTGCTGCGCGGCATCGACCTCGAGGTCGCCGAGCATGAGGTCGTGGCCCTCATCGGCGCGAGCGGTTCGGGCAAGTCCACCCTGCTGCGCACCATCAACCTCCTCGAGCGAGTGGATGACGGACAGATCTGGCTCCGCGACCGCGACATCAGCGACCCCCGCGTGAAGGCCGACCCGGTGCGGGCCCGCATCGGCGTGGTGTTTCAGCAGTTCAACCTGTTCCCCCACCTCACGGTGCTCGAGAACGTCACCCTCGCGTCACGAAAAGTGCTCGGGGTTTCTGCCGCGGTGGCGGATGCCCGTGGCATCCAGCTGCTCGAGCGCATCGGCCTCGGCGACAAGGCCGCCGCCTACCCCGACCGCCTGTCGGGCGGGCAACAGCAGCGTGCCGCCATCGCCCGCGCGATCGCGACCGAGCCCGAACTGCTGCTGCTCGACGAGATCACGAGTGCGCTCGACCCCGAGCTCGTCGGCGAGGTGCTCGACCTGGTCCGTCAGCTCAAAGCGGATGGCACAACGATCGTCATGGCAACCCACGAGATGGCGTTCGCTCGCGACGTCGCCGACCGCGTCGTGTTTCTCGACGCCGGCGTCATCGCGGAGCAGGGGCATCCCTCGACGCTGTTCGCCAGCCCGCGCGAGGCCCGCACGCGCGAGTTCCTGGGGCGGTTCACCGGCTAGTCGCTCGCCAGCAGCCCGGCGATCGTCGGTGACACCTCGCGCGCGAGATCGAGAATCGTCAGCGGCCCACCAGCCGAGGCACGCTCAGCAGCGAGCCCGTGGATGACGGATGCCGTCGCGGCGAGTTCCGCGAGGGTGTCGAGCGATGCGACAGAGTGCGTGGCCACGAGGGCGCCCAGGATTCCCGCGAGCGCGTCGCCGGCGCCCGCCGTCGCGAGCCAGCTGGGCGCGGAGGACGCCACGAGCCGAGCGGCCCCACCCACCGCGTATGACCGGTGGCCCTTGAGGAGCACGGCGACGCCGAGCTGCTCTGATGCCGTGATGGCGGCTTGCTCGTCGATCGTCTCGCGCGCGACCCCAAGCAGTCGCGCGAGCTCGCCCGCGTGCGGCGTGATCACGACCGGGCCCGTCGCGCGTTCGAAGAGTTCGAGCGCGCCGCCGTCGAGCACCGTCGGAAGCCCCTGGTCGAGCGCCCGGTGCAGCGGGCCTGTGTCGAGGGCCGCGTGATCCATTCCGGAGCCGAGCAGCCACGCCTGCACGCGACCGTCGCTCGCCACGGCCTCCGGTCGACGCTGCAGCACGAGGGTCGTCGCGTGCGATGGACCGAGGTAGCGCACCATCCCGACCCCGGTACGCAGGGCAGCCTCGACGCCGAGAACCGCCGCTCCGGGATACTGGTCGCTCCCGGTTACGACCCCGAGCACCCCGCGGGAGTACTTGTCGTCGCCGGGGCCGGGCACGGCGATCAGGCGGGCGGCGTCATCCGGGGTCCAGTCACGAAACGCACTCATGGGCTTCACGATACGTCGGAATGGTGCCAAAGCTGAGAGAGTTGGACTCATCATGACTATCCCTGCCCTCTTCACCCCGCTGACCATTCGCCAGGTGACCACGCGCAACCGCATCTGGGTCGCGCCCCTCTGCCAGTACACGATCGAGACGAAGGACGGCATTCCCGCCGACTGGCACCTCGTGCACCTCGGCTCGATGGCCGCCGGCGGCGCGGGCCTCGTCATGGCGGAGGCCACCGCGGTGAGCCCAGAGGGTCGCATCTCCGACGAGGACACCGGCCTGTGGAACGACGCCCAGCGCAACGCGTGGGCGCGCGTCGTGGCGTTCATCCACTCGCAGGGTGCGGCAGCGGGCATCCAGCTCGCTCACGCGGGACGCAAGGGCTCCTGCTGGCCGGAGTGGGGCTACGGCCGCTCGGGCAGCATGGCCGTCGAGGACGGCGGCTGGCAGACCCTCTCGGCCTCAGACCTGCCCTACACCGGCTACGACGCACCCGTTGCGCTCGACGCGTCGGGCATCGACGAGGTCGTCAACGACTTCGTCGCAGCAGCGGTGCGCGCGATCGAGGCCGGCTTCGACGTGCTCGAAGTGCACGCTGCGCACGGCTACCTCATGCACCAGTTCCTCTCGCCGCTGAGCAACCAGCGCACCGACGAGTACGGCGGATCCCTCGAGAACCGCTCCCGCCTCCTCCTTCGCGTGATCGAGGGTGTGCGAGCCGTCGCCGGCCCCGACGTGCCGGTCTTCGTGCGCTTCTCGGCCACCGACTACGCCGAGGGCGGGTGGGACCAGGAGCAGACCGCGATCGTCGCCGGTTGGGCTCGCGAGGCCGGTGCCGACCTCTTCGACATTTCTACCGGAGGCAACGTCTCCGGCGTGCACATCCCGGTCGGACCTGGGTACCAGGTTCCCTTCGCGAGCTTTGTGAAGGAGGAGGCGAATGTCACTGTCTCCGCCGTCGGCCTCATCACCACCGGTGAGCAGGCCAACGCCGTCATTGAGAGCGGGCAGGCCGACGCCGTCATGCTCGGGAGAGAGATGATGCGCGACCCGCACTTCGCGTTGCGCGCAGCGCACGAGCTCGGCGTCGACCTCGACTACTGGCCCCAGCAGTACCTGCGGGCGCGCTGGCCGAAGGCGGTCTAACCCACCGAGGCCGGGCGCTCGCCAGCGTTTCGCCCAGTTCTGCGAGCGGAAGCCACGAATGAGCCGCAGAACTGGGCAAAACGCGGGATCCGACGGATGCTCGCCGGGCGGGCCAGGCTTCGATACGCGCGCCAGAGCGCACCACTCAACCGCGGCTGGGCGACGGCGGCGCGGGCACGAGCTGCCCGAATTGCGGCAAAGTCGCCCAACTGATCGGCCTGTGGCGACTTTGCCGCAATTCGGCACCGTTCTGATCCCACCAGGGCACCGGCCCGCGACATCCATCCGTTCTGGGCGCCTCGCGAGCCGATTTCGGCTAACCGAGTCACTAGATTCTGGCTCGCACAGCCGAAATCGGCTCGCGAGCAACGAGACCCCGGCACACGAACCGGCCCCGCTAGTTCCTCCGCGTCGCGTCCTGCACTTCGCCGACGAGCTCCTCGATGATGTCCTCGAGAAAGAGCACACCCTTTGTCGCACCGGTCTCGTCGAACGCGCGCGCGACGTGCACGCCGGAGCGGCGCATCGTGGCGAGGGCATCCTCGAGGTCGGTCGACCGGAAGATCGAGATGAGCTGACGGATGCGCTTGGGCGGCACGGGCTCGGTGTATTCGTCGTCGTCGAGGTCAAGAACGTCCTTGAGGTGGATGTACCCGGTCGGCTCCCCCTCGTCGTTGACGAGCACATAGCGCGAGAAGCCGCGTTGGGCGACGGCGCGCTCGACGTCGGCGGGGGTCGCGTCTTCGGGCAGGGTCACGAGTGAACCCAGGCCGATGGCGACATCCTGAACCTTCTTGGCCGTGAACTCGAACGCGGCGCTGAGCGTGCCGGTGGAGTCGGTGAGCACGCCCTCCTTGGTGGACTGCGCAACGATGTTGGCGACCTCGCCCAGGTTGAAGACGCTGTTCGCCTCGTTCTTGGGCTCGACGCCGAAGAGGCGCACGATGCCGTTCGCCGTCGAGTTGAGGGCGACGATGATCGGGCGGAAAACCCGACCGACGAAGACGAGCGGCGGCGCGAGGAGCAGTGCCGCGCGGTCGGGAACCGAGAACGACAGGTTCTTCGGCACCATCTCGCCGATGACGACGTGCAAGAACGACACGAGTACGAGCGTGATGATGAACGCGATCGTGCCGCTCGCCTCTTCGGGCAGGTGCAGCGCGTGCAACGGCACTTCGAGCAGGTGGTGGATCGACGGCTCCGACACGTTGAGGATCAGCAGCGAGCACACGGTGATACCGAGCTGGCTCGTGGCGAGCATGAGGGTCGCGTGTTCCATCGCCCAGAGCGTGGTCTTGGCCGCGCGGGAGCCCGCCTCGGCCTTCGGCTCGATCTGCGAGCGGCGGGCCGAGATGATCGCGAACTCGGCACCGACGAAGAACGCGTTGATGATGAGGAGCACCACGAGCCAGACGATTCCTATCCAGTCGTTCATGAGGCACTCCCTTCGTCGATCACGGGTTCAGGGTTCGGGGTGTAGCGCACGCGGTCGATGCGGCGTCCGTCGAGGCGCTCGATACGGAAGGTGCCCGCCTCGATGACGACTGTGTCACCCACGACGGGAAGCCGTCCGAGCTCGCTCATGAGCCATCCAGCGACCGTCTCGTAGGGGCCCTCTTCTGGCACGACGACGGCGGTGCGTTCGAGCAGTTCGTCGGGGCGCAGGATGCCGGGAAAAGTGAACCAGTCACGCGAGCGCACGACGTCGGGCTTGGTGCGGTCGTGCTCGTCGCTCACCTCGCCGACGAGTTCTTCGACGAGGTCTTCGAGGGTGGTGACGCCCGCGGTTCCGCCGTACTCGTCGACGACGACGGCCATCTGGTAGCCGCGACCGCGGAGTTCGGCGAGGAGTGAGTCGAGCTTCATGGTCTCGGGCACGCGCAGCGCGTCGGACTGCAGAGCGGAGACGGGCACGTCGGCGCGCTTCTCCCGCGGCACCGCGACGGCCTGCTTGACGTGCACGAGGCCCACGACGTCGTCGATGCTGTCATCGATGACGGGGAACCGCGAGAAGCCGGTCTTGCGTGCAAGCTCGATCACGTCGGCCGCGGTCTCAGAACGGTCGATGGATGCAACGCGCGGCCTCGGAGTCATGACGTCTTGCGCGGTGTGGTCGGAGAACACGAGGGTTCGGGCGAGGAGGGTCGCTGTATCGCGGTCGAGGCTGCCCTCGCGTGCCGAGCGGCGGACGAGCGATGACAGCTCTTCAGCGGTGCGCGCGCCCGACAGCTCCTCTTTCGGCTCGATGCCGATGGAGCGCAGGATCGCGTTAGCGGTGTTGTTGAGGAGCGCGACAGCTGGCCGGAAGACGGCGGTGAACCCGATCTGGAACGGGATGACGAGTTTGGCGGTCGCGAGAGGGAGCGCGAGTGCGAAGTTCTTGGGCACGAGCTCGCCGATGATCATCGAGAGCAGGGTGGCGATGGCGACACCGAGAATCGTCGCGACGATCGGCACGACCTCACCCGGAAGACCGATGGCGGTGAGTGGCGGCGTGAGGAACGCCGTGAACGCCGGCTCGAAGGTGTAGCCGGAGAGCAGGGTCGTGAGCGTGATGCCGAGCTGGGCGCTCGAGAGGTGCGTCGAGGTGCGCTTGAGGGCGCTGATCGGCATGGCGAGGCGCTTCTCCCCCTTGGACTGCCGGATCTCGAGATCGGAGCGGTCAAGGTTGACGAGTGCGAACTCGCTGGCGACGAAGAGTCCGGTGCCCACGGTGAGGAGCAGCCCGGCGCCCAGAAGAAGCCACTCAGACATCGCGGCCTCCCACGCTCAGTGCAGAAATGCCGCGTGCGGAGTTGAAGCAGTCAGAGGATCTATGAGGGGGGTCATCCATTGTGTGGACGACTATACCAAGCCTGAGCTGAACACGACGAGGAACAGCCCTGCCCCGACGAGCGCGAGAACGACGGAGATCACGCCCCACAACACCGACCGCACCCGGAACACCGCGAGCAGCACGACGAGCAGGGCTCCGGCGATGATATCGAGCGTCCAGTACACCGGGCTCGTGGTGTCGCTCACGTAGAGCAATCCGTAGACACCCTCCCCGATGAGCACGGCGGATGGCACGGCAGCGGCGATCGCGACGAGCACCGTCGAGCGAGACCGCAGCCAGGCAGCGGCGAGGCCGACGATGGGTCCGACGAGGATCGCGATGAGGGTCCAGCGGTTGCCGAACCCGATCGCATACTCGAATCCTTTGAGGCGTGTGACGACCCCGTAGCCCTCATTGAGCGCGATGAAGGCGACGATGCCGAGCGGGGCGGCGATCCATCCGCGGGTCTTCGTGAAGTAGATGACCGCGAAGCAGATGACAACCCAGCTGCCCGCAGAGTTGGCGAGCGAGCTGAACTCCGGCGCAAGAAACTGCTGGCCCACCGAGGTGAGGCCGCCGAGCACGAAAGCGACGACGGCGACGAGGAGCGCGCGCAGCACTACCACGGTCGGGTCACCATGAGACCGGCAGAGCCTTGCCCTCTTCGTAGCCGGCAGCCGACTGGATGCCGACGAGCGCACGCTCGTGGAACTGCGGCAGCGACGTGGCCCCCGCGTAGGTGAGCGACGAGCGCACCCCCGAGGTGATCATGTCGAGGAGGTCCTCCACCGAGGGACGCAGCGGATCGAGGTAGATCTTCGACGACGAGATGCCCTCCGCGAAGAGCTGCTTGCGGGCGAGCTCGTAGGGGTCGAGCTTGTCGAAGCGCTCGGTGACGGCCTTTGTCGAGGCCATGCCCCAGCTCTCCTTGTAGAGCTTGCCGTTGTCGTCGGTGTTGAGGGTGCCGGGGGCCTCGATGGTTCCGGCGAACCAGGAGCCGATCATGACGCTCGCTGCTCCCGCGGCGAGCGCGAGTGCGACGTCGCGCGGGTAGCGCACGCCGCCGTCTGCCCAGACGTGGGCCCCGAGCTCCTTCGCGGCCTCCGCGGTCTCGAGCACGGCACTGAACTGGGGGCGACCGACGGCCGTCATCATGCGTGTCGTGCACATCGCGCCGGGGCCGACACCGACCTTGACGATCGTGGCTCCCGCCCCGACGAGGTCGTTGACGGCTTTGCGCGTGACGACGTTGCCCGCGGCGATCGGGACTCCGAGACCGAGCGAGGCGACCTCCTTGATTGCGCGGAGCATGCTCTCCTGGTGACCGTGGGCGGTGTCGATGACGAGAACGTCGACTCCGGCCGCCACGAGCGCCTTAGCCTTTGCCGCGACGTCGCCGTTGATGCCGACGGCCGCCGCGACGGTGAGCCGTCCGCTCGCGTCGAGGGCGGGTGTGTAGAGAGTGGAGCGCAGGGCGCTCGTGCGGCTGAGCACTCCGACGATGTCACCGTGGTGCAGCACGGGTGCGAAGTCGAGGCCGGCGGCGACGAGCAGGTCGAAGGCAGCGCGCGGGCTGTCGATGTCGTCCGCGTCGATCGATGGCAGTGCGCCGTGCAGCAGGTCGCCGAGGCGCGCGTCGGGCAGCGCCGTCGCGAGGCGCTCCGCCGGGATGGTGCCGAGGTAGCTTCCGTCATCGTCACGCACGACGATGCCGTGCCCCGCGGCCGGAGGAACCTGCGTGAGGGCGGAGGCGACGGAGTCCCCCGCGCTCAGGTACAACGGGGTGTCCCACGACACGGGCTGGGCCTTGACCCAGCGGATCGCTGCATCCAGATCCTGCAGGTGCATGTCTTGCGGCAGCACACCGAGGCCGCCGCGTCGGGCGAGGGTCGCGGCGAGGCGCGGGCCGGTGACCGAGTTCATGTTGGCGGAGACGATCGGGATGCTTGCCGCCGTGCCGTCGCCGGGCGCGAGCGAGACGTCGAGACGGCTCGAAACCCCCGAACGGCTCGGAACCAGGAACACGTCCGAGTAGGTGAGGTCGTGCTGCGGTGACGTCTCGTAGAACTCCATGAAAATAACGGTAGACCACCCGGCAACCTGACTGCGGCACCCAGCCAGACCGATTACTCTTGTAGTCGGTGCGGCCGATGGCGGCCCACCACCGTTGAGCAACACGATTGAACTGAGAGTGGGCGGTCGGCTGTGTCGAGCCAAGTCACTGGACTTGTACCTGAAGATGGATCTTCCGGCGAATTCGGAGCCAATGAGTGGCTTGTCGACGAGATGTACGAGCGTTACATCGTCGACAAGAATTCGGTGGACCAGTCCTGGTGGCCGATCCTCGAGAACTACAAGCAGCCCAGCCAGATCGGTGACGCACTGCGTGGCCAGGCGGCGCCCGACAACCGGGTGACCGACCCGACGCCGACGACCTCCATCACCGTCATCCCCGACGCTCCCCGGGCGGAGTCGCAGACCGGCGGCGAAGCGCAGATCCCGAAAGAGATCACGGATGCCGCCGCAGCTCCGGCCCCCGCTGCAGCCCTCACCGGCAGCACTCCGGTCGCGCGCACGACGTCGGTTGAGGCGAAGCCCGCCCCGATCCCCGCGGAAGCCCCGCCGACCGCGCCGAGCCCCAAGTCGGACACCGAGTCCCCCGCCCCCGACGCCAACCAGTCGGCGGTGCTCAAGGGTGCGTCGAAGGCCCTCGCGGCCAACATGGACGCCTCGCTCACTGTGCCGACCGCAACGAGCGTGCGCACCATCCCCGCGAAGCTCATGATCGACAACCGCATCGTGATCAACAACCATCTCAAGCGCGCTCGCGGTGGCAAGGTCTCGTTCACGCACCTCATCGCGTGGGCGATAGTCCAGACGCTCAAGGAGTTCCCGAGCCAGAACGTCTTCTACGACGAGCCCGACGGCAAGCCCTCGGTCGTCACCCCCGCGCACATCAACCTCGGCATCGCGATCGACATCCCGAAGCCCGACGGCACGCGTTCGCTCGTGGTTCCCGGCATCAAGCGCTGCGAGACGATGACCTTCGCAGAGTTTCTGACCTCCTATGAGGATGTCGTGGCTCGCGGTCGCTCGAACAAGCTCACCGGCGCGGACTACGCGGGTAACACGATCTCCCTCACCAACCCGGGTGGCATCGGAACAGAGCACTCTGTGCCGCGACTCATGCGTGGAGCTGGCACGATCGTCGGCGCCGGCGCGCTCGAGTACCCCGCGGAGTTCCAGGGCGCCTCCCCCAAGACCCTCTCCGAGCTGGGCATCGGCAAGACCATCACGCTCACGAGCACCTACGACCACCGCGTCATCCAGGGCGCGGGTTCCGGCGAGTTCCTCAAGAAGATCCACGAGCGTCTCATCGGGCAGCACTCGTTCTACGAGAGCATCTTCGCCGCGCTGCGCATCCCCTACGACCCGATCCACTGGGCTGCCGACATCTCCGTCGACCTCGCTGACAACGTCTCCAAGACGAGCCGCGTGCAGGAGCTCATCAACGCGTTCCGCGTGCGCGGCCACCTCATGGCCGACGTCGACCCGCTCGAGTACCGCCAGCGTTCGCACCCCGACCTCGACATCTCGAGTCACGGCCTCACCTTCTGGGACCTCGACCGCGAGTTCGTCACGGGCGGTTTCGGCGGCAAGCGTGCGGCACTCCTGCGCGAGATCCTCGGCATCCTGCGCGACTCCTACTGCCGCACGATCGGCATCGAGTACATGCACATCCAGGACCCGGAGCAGCGCCGCTGGATCCAGGACCACGTCGAGAAGCCGTACACGAAGCCCGGCCACGACGAGCAGATGCGTATTCTCGGCAAGCTCAACGAGGCCGAGGCCTTCGAAACCTTCCTGCAGACCAAGTACGTCGGACAGAAGCGCTTCAGCCTCGAGGGCGGCGAGTCGACTATCGCGCTGCTCGACTCCGTCATCCAGAAGGCGGCAGAAGCCGACCTCGACGAGGTCGCCATCGGCATGGCCCACCGCGGTCGCCTGAGCGTGCTCACCAACATCGCCGGCAAGACCTACGGCCAGATCTTCCGCGAGTTCGAGGGAACCCAGGACCCGAAGACCGTGCAGGGCTCCGGTGACGTCAAGTACCACCTCGGCACGGAGGGCACCTTCACTGCCGCCGACGGCAAGCAGATTCCCGTCTACCTCGCCGCCAACCCCTCGCACCTCGAAGCCGTCGACGGCGTGCTCGAGGGCATCGTGCGCGCCAAGCAGGACCGTGGCCCGATCGGCGCCTTCAAGACGCTTCCGATCATGGTGCACGGGGATGCCGCGATGGCCGGCCAGGGCATCGTCGTCGAGATCCTGCAGATGTCGCAGTTGCGGGCCTACCGCACCGGCGGAACCGTGCACATCAACATCAACAACCAGGTCGGATTCACGACGCCTCCCGGGGAGGGCCGCTCGTCGGTCTATTCCACCGACGTCGCCAAGACGATCCAGGCACCGATCTTCCACGTGAACGGTGACGACCCTGAGGCCGTCGCGCGCGTCGCGAGTCTCGCCTTCGCCTACCGCCAGGAGTTCAAGCGCGACGTCGTCATCGACCTCGTCTGCTACCGCCGCCGCGGACACAACGAGGGCGACGACCCGTCGATGACGCAGCCGCTCATGTACAGCCTTATCGAGGCCAAGCGCAGCGTGCGAACGCTCTACACCGAGGCTCTCGTCGGCCGTGGCGACATCACCGAAGAAGAGTACGAGGGCGCGCACCGCGACTTCCAGGACCGCCTCGAGCGCGCCTTCGGTGAGACCCACGCAGCGCAGACCGGCTCGATCAAGATCGTGACCGACGACGCCAACGCCGTCGCCGACCTCGAGCGGCCCGACGCCCAGCAGGACGACAGGGTGGGCGAGCCCGCGACCACGGGCGTCGACGTCTCGGTGGTCGAACTCATCGGCGACGCGCACAACAACCCGCCCGCGGGCTTCACCGTGCACAACAAACTGCAGGCGATGCTCAAGAAGCGCTTCGACATGAGCCGCCAGGGCTCCGTGGACTGGGGCTTCGGCGAACTCCTCGCCCTCGGCTCACTGCTCCTCGAGGGCACCCCGGTGCGCATGGCCGGACAGGACACCCGTCGCGGCACCTTCGTGCAGCGCCACGCGGTGCTCCATGACCGCGTCAACGGCCAAGAGTGGCTGCCGCTCCACAACCTGAGCGAGACGCAGGCCCGCCTGTGGATCTACGACTCCCTGCTGAGCGAGTACGCCGCCCTCGGCTTCGAGTACGGCTACTCGGTCGAGCGTCCCGACGCCCTCGTGCTGTGGGAGGCGCAGTTCGGCGACTTCGCCAACGGAGCGCAGACAGTCATCGACGAGTTCATCTCCTCGGCCGAACAGAAGTGGGGACAGCGTTCGAGCGTCGTCATGCTGCTTCCGCACGGCTACGAGGGGCAGGGCCCCGACCACTCCTCCGCACGCATCGAGCGCTACCTGCAGTTGTGTGCCGAAGACAACATGACCGTGGCTCGGCCGTCGACTCCGGCGTCGTACTTCCACCTGCTGCGTCGCCAGGCCTATGCGCGCCCGAGGCGTCCGCTGATCGTCTTCACCCCGAAGGCGATGCTGCGCCTGCGCGGCGCGACGAGCGAGGTCTCCGACTTCACCGAGGGCAAGTTCCTGCCGGTGATCGACGACAACCGCATCACCGACAAGTCCTCGGTGAAGCGCGTGCTGCTCACGGCGGGCAAGATCTACTACGACATCATCGCTGAACTCGACAAGCGCGAGTCGACCGATGTCGCGGTCGTGCGCATGGAGCAGTTCTATCCGCTCCCCGTCGACGAGATCAACACGATTCTCGCGCAGTACCCGAACGCCGACCTCGTCTGGACACAGGACGAGCCCGAGAACCAGGGCGCCTGGCCGTTCATGTGCCTCGAGCTCGCGAAGCGCCTGCAGGGGCGCACGATCGCCGTGGCCTCCCGCCCGGCATCCGCGAGCCCGGCGACCGGCTCCAACAAGCGCAGCGCGCAGGAGCAGGTCGATCTCATCAGTCGGGCACTCACCATTTAGCGCCCCATGGTCACGTACCTCGACCCCGGCACCCTGAGCTTTGATGCTGTCATCAGCCGCTCGGATGCGCCGGGGTCGTCGTCGTTCGTGGCCGTGCCCTTCGACGTGCTCGAGACGTTCGGTACGCGCGGGCGGGTTCCGGTGCGGGCCGACTTCGACGGTGAGTCCTACCGCGGATCCCTCGTCACCTTCGGCGGCCCCCACCACCTGCTCCTCGTGCTCACCGAGCTGCAGGAGCGTCTCGGCAAGGGTCCGGGCGACTCCGTGGACGTCACTGTGCGTCTCGACCAGTCGGCACGCGTCGTCGAGCTCGACGTGGATGTCGCGGCGGCCTTCACCGACGCGGGTGTGCTCGAGGCGTTCCGTGCGATGTCGTATTCGCACCAGAAGGAGTATCACGTGTGGATCACCACGGCGAAGCGCGCCGAAACGCGCGACCGCCGCATCAGCACGGCGATCGACATGGTCGCCGACGGTGCCCGGCTCAAGTAGTCGCCCTCGCCTTCGACCCGTCGTCGCCCGGATCGGAAGCCAAATTGCGGCAAAGTCGCCGAACTATCGACCGACTGGCGACTTTGCCGCACATTGACGAGCAGCAGAGCAATCCCGCCAGGAGCAGCGCTACGCCCGCCGGTCCCGCCACCGCCGCAGTGGGCCGCGCTCGCGCCAGTTGACGAGGATCGTGATCCAGGCGAACCAGAAGTGTTTGGCGAGGGCGGTCGGCGAGGTCACCGGTCGCACCGAGATGCCGACCTCGAGCTCAGGGTCGTAGCGAATAGCCAGCTCGCCGTCGAGCACGAACGAGAGGTCCATGTCGTCGTGCACGTTGGCGTCGAGGTGGATGTCCCCGCGCGCGAACTCCCAGGTCGAGCGGCGCATGGCGTAGTTCGAGCCGAAGACCGGACGCTGTCCGACGAGGGGCGCCACCGAGCGGAAGTAGGCGCTCATGTAGAGCACGCCCGCGACGGTTGCGAGCACCCGGCCCGCATCGTAGAACCTTCCGGGGCCGGTGAGGGCGGCGACCGCGGGGTCGTCCGCGAAGGCGGAGACCACGCGGCCCGCCCACGACGGCGGCACGAGCGTGTCGGAGTCGATGCGCGCGAGGATGTCGCCGGTCGCGGCATCCAGCCCCGCTTTTGCTGCTGCCGGGATGCCGCGCGCGTACTCGCGCACGACGATGGCACCGGCAGCGAGGGCGATCGCGGCGCTGTCGTCGGTCGAACCGTTGTCGACGACGATGATCTCGTGCGGAGGATGCTCGAGGAGCGCCAATGCGTTTAGGCACCGGGAGAGGAACGCCGCGTCATCGAGCACGGGAATGATGACGCTGAGGGTGAGCACTTCTCCAGTGAAGCCGCTCGAGGAGAAACCCGCGGGGGCTGGCGCGCAGCCCCGAAAAAGGCTAGTTGTTCTGCAGCTCGCGCAGCTTGAGCAGAACCTCGGCCTTGAGGTCCTCCGGAGCCTTCTCGTTGCAGGCCTGCTTGACCTTGAGGGTCAGGGTCAGCCCGACGAGGTGCTCGCCCGAGCAGTCGTCGCAGTTCGCCATGTGCTCGGCGATGTCTTCAGCTTCTCCAACGGTGAGCTCGTTGTGGATGTACTCCTCGAGCTCTGCCTTGGCTTTGTCGCAACCGCAGTCGGTCATTTCTTGCTCCCAGTGGCCGGCACGCTGATCCCGCGATCGCGTGCGTAGTCGGAAAGTTTTTCCCTGAGCATCCGGCGGCCGCGGTGGAGGCGGCTCATGACGGTGCCCACGGGGGTTTTCATGATGTCGGCGATCTCCTGGTAGGAGAAGCCTTCGACGTCTGCAAAGTACACAGCGAGTCGGAAGTCTTCGGGGATCGACTGAAGAGCGTCTTTGACAGCGCTGTCAGGAAGGTGGTCGATCGCTTCGGCTTCGGCTGACCTCGTCGAGGAGGACTGCGTGACGGATTCTGCTCCGCCTAGCTGCCAGTCTTCGAGGTCATCAATGGTTCCCTGGTAGGGGTTCCGTTGGTTCTTGCGGTAGTTGTTGATGAACGTGTTGGTCTGGATGCGATACAGCCAGGCCTTGAGGTTGGTGCCCTGCGTGAACTGGCCAAAAGCCGTGTACGCCTTGACGAAGGTCTCCTGCACGAGGTCCGCAGCGTCGGCGGGATTCTTCGTCATCCGCATCGCTGCGGCATACAACTGGTCCATGTACTGCAGGGCCTGCTCTTCAAAGAGTGCACGCACGTCAGCGACAGGCTCCTGCCCTACGAGCTCAGGAGTTTCAGGCTCTGGTGTTACATCGGTAGTCATCAGGGCCAAGTCTAGATCGCGCGCGAGAGACCGCAGCGGTGGTGCTTCGAGAAGCGTCATTCTCCGTGTCTCCGTTCCGTGGGCGAAAGTGCCGATACCCTAGTAACCGATGCAGGTATTCAGGTATTCCGGCCCCGAGTTCAGTCCGTACGCCGAAGACGAGATTGCGCCCCTCGCCGGCGACGGTCCGTGGCCCGCGCCCTTCGCGAAGGCACCGCTCGCCGCGACCATGCAGCTGCCGGGTTCGAAGAGCCTCACCAACCGTGAACTCGTGCTCGCAGCCCTCGCCAACGGCCCCTCGCTGCTGCGCGCTCCCCTGCACTCGCGGGACTCCGCGCTCATGATCGACGCCCTCAGGGCTCTCGGTGTCTCCATCGAGGAGGTTGCGGGCAACGGCGTCTTCGGCCCCGACCTGCTCGTCACGCCCGGTGAGCTCGAGGGCGGTGCATCCATCGATTGCGGTCTTGCCGGCACCGTCATGCGCTTCATGCCGGTCGTTGCGGCGCTCGCGCTCGGCCCGGTCTCGTTCGACGGCGACCCGCACGCGCGCAAGCGACC
>Ga0247817_10000170_pt1 | contig 42023 bp, 43 predicted proteins | sample UWRJL212509R1_FD_178010 | JGI IMG/M metagenome (GOLD analysis project Ga0247817, IMG submission 178010) | Plant litter microbial communities from Arlington Agricultural Research Station in Wisconsin, United States - UWRJ-L212-509R-1 | ecosystem: Environmental > Terrestrial > Plant litter >... | reverse complement strand
CGCGCGACGATCGTCGTTCCGGCCGGAGGCTCGTAGCCGCCACCGAGCTGGTAGTCGACGAGACCGGTCGTCGGGAACACAATCTCTTCGGCGGCCGCGGGCGCCTCGGTGGGCGTCGTCGGGGCGGGAGTCGTGCACGCCGCGAGCGCGAGAACAGACACAAGGGCGAGCGCATACTTCATCCGTCGAGCTTAATCGGTCGCCCGACGTAGGCTCGAAGCGTGCTCGAAACGCGATACGCGCCGACCGTGCCCGTTCACCTCGGCCAGACGCTGCGGCCCCTGCGCCGCGGCATGTTCGACCCGACGATCCGCTTCGATGCGTCGGGCGTCTGGCGCACCCTCAACACGCCCCTCGGCGCCGCCACGCTTCACCTGCGCAGCGCCGGCTCGGCGATCGAAGCAACGGCGTGGGGCGAGGGAGCCGAGTGGGCTATCGCGGGCGTGCCCGAACTGCTCGGTCACGGCGACGACTGGAGCGGCTTGGATGTCGCGCACAACACCTTTCTCGCCGACGCCCATCGCCGCAATCCGGGGCTGCGCCTGTTGCGCACCGGGCAGGTCTTCGAGGTTCTGCTCGCCGCCATTCTCGAGCAAAAAGTCACGGGCAAAGAAGCGCGCCGCTCCTGGCGAGAGCTCATCACCGCCCACGGTCAGTCAGCCCCTGGCCCCGTGCCCGAAGGCATGCGCGTCTTCCCGTCGGCCGAGGTCTGGCGCCGAGTTCCCTCGTGGGAGTGGCACACCGCGGGTGTCGGGCCTCAGCGTTCCGACACTGTTATGCGTGTCTCGGCCGTCGCCTCGTCACTCGAGCGAACTGTCACTCTCGGTCGCGGCGGACCAGTCGTTGAGCGAGCGCTGCGCAGCATCCGGGGCGTCGGAGTCTGGACGGCCGCAGAGACGATGCAGCGCGCGCACGGCGACCCCGATTCCCCGAGCGTCGGCGACTACCACCTGCCCGCTGTCGTCGGCTGGGCACTCATCGGCAAACCCGTCGATGACGACGGCATGCTCGAACTCCTCGCGCCGTGGGCGGGCCACCGGCAACGCATCATGCGGCTCATCGAGGTCAGTGGCTTTCGCAAGCCGACCTTTGGGCCGCGCATGACGATCCAGGATCATCGGCGGCACTGACCTGCACGGCTTTTAGGCGAGAGCGCCGCCACCGAGCTTCACGTCGGTCGCGACATCCAAGGCCGTACGCACAGCGATGCGCACACCCTCTGTGATCGTCGCGATCGGCAGGCTGACGCCCTCGCGCTCGCCGAGTTGCTCAGTTGAGTACGGCACGTGAACGAATCCGCCGTGCGCTCCGAGGTGACGCAGCCGGTAGAAGACGTGATTGCAGGTGTAGGTTCCCGCGCTTTGCGAGACCGACGCGGGAATACCGGCCGCGAGCAGCGCGGCGACGGCGGCCTTGATCGGCAGCGAGCTGAAGTGGGCGGCCGGGCCGCCTTTGACAACAGGCTCGTCGATCGGCTGGGCGCCCGAGTTGTCGGGGATGCGCGCGTCTTGCACATTGATCGCCACGCGCTCGAGCTCGATCGTCGCGAAACCGCCAGCCTGGCCGACACTCACAACGAGATCGGGGGAGTGCTCGGCGATGACCCTGTCGATCGTGTCATCGAACACGACCGGAAGCTGTACCGCGACGACGGTCTCTGGTCCATCCCAATCCCGCGCGACTGCCTCGACCGCCTGCCACGAGGGGTTAACGGTTTCGCCGCCAAATGGTTCGAAGCCGGTCAGAAGAACTGTGCGCGTCATCCACTCAGTCTGTATCCGGACGCACGTACCAGCCAAACCATCCGCCCTCGATCGGCATAATCTCCCAATCTCCGCAGCGGATGATGTCGTCGGGGTACTCCTCCGGCTGCCAGTCGGCGCCAATGCCGGGCAGCTCGGTGCGCGCCGTTGTGCCGCAGTCTGTGTCCGCCGGATCTGACTCTGTCATCACCTGGGCGACGCGCGCCGTGAGGTCGCCGGTTGCGCGGGAGCGGATCTCGGTGCCATCGGTGGGAATCCACGCGGGGATCTCATCGGCCGCCCAGCCGTCGGAAGCTTCGTCATAGGTGGCGAAGGTTTCTTCGTGACGATCGCTGAAAGCGTCTTTGATGGATGTCGCGGAGCAACCGGTGAGAGCGAGCGCCGTGAACGCGGCCGCCGTCAACGCGGCAAGGGCAGTGATCTTCTTCATGCCTCAAGCTCAGCAGCCGCGAGCGGTGTGCGAATCAGCCGCTCGGCTACCCGCTCTGGTCCTTGAGGACTAATTAAGCCTTCGTCGCGACGAGTTCGACTTCGACGAGCATCGTCGGGTCGAGGAAGGGCAGCACGTGCAGCAGCGACAGCGCCGGACGCACCTCGCCGAAGACCTCACCGTGCGCGCGACCGGCGAGCTCCCACTGTGAGATGTCGGTCACGTAGACCTTCGACTGCACAACGTCGGCGTAGCTAAAGCCGGCCTCTTCGAGAACCGCTCCCAGCTTCTCAAGCGCGAAGCGGGTCTGCTCGTACAGGTCGCCGGTTGTGGATCCGTCGGCTGCCGCGGCCGATGTTGCGGAGATGTAGAGGGTTTCTCCAACCTTGACGGCCCGTGAGTAGCCCATCTTGTGTTCCCACTCTGAGCCTGAAGAGAAGAGTTCGCGCATGCGTCTAACCTATCGCCGTGCACATGATCTTTCGGACGCTCCTCGTTATGCTCCTCGGCAAGCGCCGCCCCCGCGTTGGTATTCACGAAGTCGCCCGCACGAGGCTGCGCGTACTGCCCACCGACCTCGACTTTCTCGGCCACATGAACAACGGTGTGTACCTCTCGATCGCCGATCTCGGCCGCATGGACCTGCTCGTGCGCTCGGGCGTCTGGGCCCGCTTTCAGAAGCTCGGCTATTACCCCGTCGTCGCGAGCGAGACCATCACCTTTCGCAAGTCGCTGCAACCGTGGCAGCGTTTCGACCTCGAGAGCCGCGTCGTCGGCTACGACGCGAAGGCCTGCTACATCGAGCAGCGCTTCGTCGTCAACGGAGAGATCTTCGCAACCATGTTCATCCGCGGACGCTTTCTCAAGAAGCGCGGAGGCGTCGTCTCGATTCCCGAACTCTCCGAAGCAATCGGTGTGGATGTCGCGGGCTTCCCGCCGCCGGAATGGCTCAGCGCCTGGGGTGCGCAGGTCGCCCTGCCTGCGACGCGCGCGGAGGCGCCGAACACCTGGGCGTAGCCGTCGTCGCTGGTTGAGTAGGCGCCAGCGCAGTTTCTGCTGTCGGTGGTTGAGTAGGCGCGCCAGCGCCGTATCGAAACCTCGAGTCGCGGGGTTTCGATACGGCCGTGAACGGCCTACTCAACCGGCGAGAGCCGCCGGTGGTTGAGCTTGTCGAAACCGGCTCGAGCGAAGTCGATAGTTTTTGCGGCGCCTCGGCTTCGCTCGGCGTGATCTCGACGAGCTCGATCAGTGGGGCTCCCGTTTCTCAGGACGCTCTCACTGGCGTCCTGAGGAACGGGAGCCTGCGCGAGTCGCACCTTCCTCCCGTGCACTCCGGTTAAACAGGCCAGTCGTGGATGGCCTGTTTAACCGGAACGTCTGCCAGGGGTAGCTGCTTTCTCGCTGGTTGAGCGCTGGGTTGAGTAGGCCGCCCGCGGCCGTATCTCTTGTCGCTGGTTGAGTAGGCGCGCCAGCGCCGTATCGAAACCTCGAGTCGCCGGGTTTCGATACGGCCGTGAACGGCCTACTCAACCGGCGAGCAGCCGATGGTTGAGCTTGTCGAAACCGGCTCGAGCGAAGTCGATAGTTCGTGTGGCGCCTCGGCGTGATCTCGACGAGCTCGATCGGCGGGGTGGGTCGATCAGCGGGGTGGGTTTCGATACGGCCGCGGGCGGCCTACTCAACCAGCGAGAGATCAACCAGCACGAGATCTACCAGCACGGGCTCAACCGGCGAGCAGTGCCATTGCGGCGTTGTGCCCGCCGATTCCGCTCACGCCGCCACCGCGTTGTGCGCCCGCGCCACAGATGAGGATGCGCGGGTGCTCGGTCGCGACTCCCCAGCGCTGCGCGGGCGTCGACAGGTCAGCGTCGTCTTCCGCGAAGGGCCACGAGAGCGGACCGTGAAAGATGTTTCCGCCGGGCATCGCGAGCGCGTGCTCGAGGTCGAGTGTGGACTTTGTCTCGATCGTCGGGTTTCCGTCGGCGTCGGTCAGCAAAAGGTCTTCGATCGGCTCGGCGAGCACAGAGTTGAGTGACGCGAGCACGGCGGCCTGCAGGGCAGCGCGCGTCTCGTCGTTGTTCGCCTCGGTGACGAGCCGGTCGGGAACATGCAACCCGAACACGGTGAGCGTCTGCGCCCCGCTCGCGCGCAACTCCGGCGACAGGATGCTCGGGTCGGTCAGCGAATGGCAGTAGATCTCACACGGCAGAGGGTCGGGAATCGAACCGGTGGATGCCGCGGCAAAAGCCGCATCGAGCTGCGACCACGACTCGTTGATGTGAAAGGTTCCGCCGAAGGCCGCGACCGGGTCGACGCTCGCATCCTTCAACCGTGGAAGGCGTGACAGCAGCAGGTTGACCTTTACCTGCGCCCCTTCGGGCCGCTTAGCGGCGGAGATCTCAACAGGCTCGATCAACAACGACGCCAACACCGAAGGCGCAACATTCGCCAGCACATGCGCGCCGACAACCTCGGTATCCCCGTACGTGACGACGCCGTCTGGCGTGATCGACGTGACTTCGGCGCCCGTGACGAACTGCGCTCCCGCGGCGCGGGCCGCGTTGTACAGCTCTGAGGTGACGGCTCCCATGCCGCCGACCGGTACGTCCCAGTCGCCGGTTTCGCCACCGATCACGTGGTACAAAAAGCAGCGGTTACCGGCGAGTGTGTCGTCGATGTTGGGCACGAAGGTGCCGATGAGGGCGTCGGTGAGCACAACCCCGCGAGCCGTGTCGTTGCTAAAGGTCGACGCGATGTGTTCGCCGACGGGGTTCTCGATGACGGCGTTCCAGGTTGCGTCGTCGTTGACCGCGCGACGTGCTTCGCTGCGGGTGAGCAGAGGTGACGTGACGGTGGGAAACAGGGCGCGGGCCATGCCGGCGGTCGCCGAGTAGAAGCCGCCCCACGCGGCGGAATCCGCAGAGGCGCCGATGGCGTCGAACGACGCGGCAGTCGCGGCAGCGTCGCCGTTGTCGACCAGGAGCCCGACGGAGGTCGAGGGCACCGGTGTGTACGACGAATAGCGTCGGCGCTTCAGTGTGATGCCCAACCCGAGGTCGGTGATGATGCGCTGCGGCATAAGCGAGACGAGGTAGGAGTAGCGCGAGAGGCGGGCCTCGATGCCCGCGAACGCCTGGGCCGACACTGCGGCGCCACCAACAGAATCGAGTCGCTCGAGAACGAGAACGCTGCGTCCGGCCTGGGCAAGGTACGCGGCGGCCGTGAGCCCGTTGTGGCCGGCACCAACGATCACTACATCGAACTGAGCTGTCACTCTTCTGTCTCTTCGTCGCACGGGGGAGGGTCGATCGCATCGATGACGCGCAGCGATGCTTGCTTGAGAGTTTCTTGTTCGTCAGTGCTCAGCACGTCGAAGAAGTACTGGCGAATCGCGGTCTGGTGTCCGCGCATTGCCGAGAGGATCGCGCGGCTGCCCGCCGGTGTGAGTCCGATCCAGGTGCCGCGGGCGTCGGTGTCGCACTCGGTGCGCTCGAGAAGTCCGCGCTTTTCCATGCGGGTGACCTGGTGCGAGAGCCTGCTTTTCTCCCAGCCGATCTGCGCCGAAAGCTCCCGAGCGCGAATCTGCTTGTCGGGCAGCTCGAACAGCGCGATGAGCACCTGGTAGTCGGCCGCCGAGATGTCACCGCTCGACTGCAGCTGACGCTCGAGGGTGCGATCGAGGTGATTGCGCATGGTGATGAAGGAACGCCACACGTCCCATTCTTCGGCGCTTACCTGAGCCTCTGTCACGCGCTAAGTCTAGGGTTCGACGGGCCTTACGCGCCGGGTGCTTCTGCGAGCGACTGTGGGGCACCCGAACTCGCGAGCGTGCGCTCGAGGTACTCGCCGAGGTAGCTGTTGATAATGCGCGGAATCTCGTTGAGAAAGAAGGGGTCGCCCTGCGGGTTCGACGCGAATGCGCGGGCAGAAAGCGAGTCGATGATCTCGACCATCACTTCGATGTGGGCGAGCAGATCGTCGCGGTAGCCGACCTCGTAACGCTCGACGAAGAGGTCGCCGGCCATGCGAGCGAGAACGGTTCGGTTGCCCTCTGCCGCGTTGATCAGGTACTTGTCGACGGGGTCGCCCAGTCGCAGCCAGCGGAACCCGGGCTCTGTGCGGAACATGTCGACGTAGACGCGAATCGCAGCCGCGATTCCCTCTTCCCACACGCCGTCGGCTTCTTCAATGGCCGGGTCGGCCTTCTCGAGAAGTCGTTCGAGGTTGCGCTTCGCGAGGGCGCTTGCGATCGCGTTGAGGTCGTCGAAGTAACGGTAGATGCCGGGTCCAGACATCTCTGCCCGCTTGGCGATCATTGCGATCGAGACGTTTGTGTAGCCCACCTCGTCGATGAGCGTCGCCAGTGAATCGAGAATCAGTTCGATGCGCTGTTCGCTGCGGTCCTGCCGCGGCAGCCTGCGCATCGCGCCCGTTGCCTCACTCATGGTGCTCCTTGGTTCAAAGTACGAGACTACCCGCCCTCAGTTGTTCAGGAACCCTACCGAACGCTCCAGCACCTCGCGTACAGCTCGCAACGCCGGTCGTTCACGACTATTCTCCCGCGCAGACGTGAAAACTGTTCGACGTGGCGAACCCTCGAGTGTCACAAGCTCAACGCTGGGAGTTCGCCCGGCCCAGACGAGGTCGGGCAGCAGCGCGACGGCATTGCCCGACTCGATGAGACGGATGTGCGCTTGAAGGTCTGCGGTCTCGAAGCGCACGTCGGGCTCGAACCCCGCGGCGCGACACCGCTGCTCTGCCCAGTGTCGGCTGGCTGTGCCGCGCGGTTCCATAACCCAGGGCACGCCCGAGGCTTCTTCGAGCGATTGGATGCCGCGGCTCACGCCGAGTCGAATCTCGTCTTCACACAGCTCAACCTGATCGAGCCCGGGCTGGCGGGGTGCTGCATGGCCCGGGTACTGCTCGGCGATGACGAGGTCGAACTCGCGTGCCCAGACCTCGTTGAGCGCGTTCTCTGGTTCGCGCTGCGTGACTTCGACGCGCAGGGCCGGGTAGAGCTCGCCGAGCAGGGTGAGCGCTTGCGGAACTATGCCGAGCGCCGCGGACTGGAAGACCGCGAGCCGAACCGTACCGGTGACCTCGGTGAGGGAGGAGTGCAGTTCGCTCTCCATAAGCTCGAGCCGGTCGAGCAGCTGCGCGGTGTGCGCCACGAGCACCTCGGCCTGCGGTGTGAGCAGAACGCGTCGGCCGCTTTTGGTGAGCAGGGGAACGCCGGCTTCTGCCTCAAGAAGCGCGAGCTGCTGGGAGACAGAAGAGGGACTGTACGAGAGGGCATCCGCGACGGCCGTGATCGTGCCGCGTGCCTTGAGCTCGGCGAGAAGGCGCAGGCGGCGTAGTTCGAGCACGCGACATCCAATCATTCGGTTGAACTGAATAATATCGTGCGTAATCCATCGCTTTTGATTTACGGTCGCTGGTTGCACACTGGGGCAACCCGCAGTTTTCCTAGGCGAGAGGCCTATCCTCGTGAGCATGTCCACAGAGCGTTTCAGTTCCAGCCTGTCTACTGGTGATCTCGCCGATACGGCCATCGCGACCGTGCGTCGCTGGCTCGAAGAGAGCGCGGGCGCCAAGGCCGACCCGAGCGCCGAGCGCCTCGCCGGAGTTCTCAAAGACCCGCGCGGTCTCGAGTTCACTATCGGCTTCGTCGACCGCGTTGTGCGACCCGACGACCTGCGCGTTGCGGCCCGCAACCTCGAGCAGCTGAGCCGCATCGTTCCCGCGTTCCTTCCCTGGTACCTGCGCTTCGCCATCACGCTCGGCGGCGGGTTTGCCGTGCTGCTGCCGTGGCCCGTTGTGCCGATCGCGCGCTTTGTACTGCGCCGTATGGTCGGTCACCTCGTCATCGATGCGACACCGTCGCGTCTCGACAAGACGCTCGCTTCGCTTCGTGGCCGAAGCATCCGCCTCAATCTCAACCTGCTTGGCGAGGCGGTGCTCGGTGACGACGAGGCCGACCGTCGCCTCGAGGGAACGCGCGCGCTCCTCGCCCGCCCCGACGTCGACTACGTGTCGATCAAGGTGTCGAGCGTTGTCAGCCAGCTCTCCATGTGGGCGTACGACGAGACCGTCGATCGCGTCGTCGAGCGCCTCACCCCTCTTTACGAACTCGCAGCGAAGAGCCCGACCGCGAAGTTCATCAACCTCGACATGGAAGAATTTCGCGACCTCGACCTCACAATCGCTGTCTTCAAGCGCCTGCTCGACCAGCCGCAGCTGAAGAGCCTCGAGGCCGGAATCGTTCTGCAGGCCTACCTGCCCGACGCGCTCGCCGCCCTGCAGGATCTCACCGAGTGGGCAATCGAGCGTCGCGCCAACGGTGGCGCCGGCATCAAGGTGCGCGTCGTCAAGGGTGCGAACCTCGCAATGGAGCACGTCGACTCGGCGATGCACGGCTGGCCGCTCGCGACCTACGGCACAAAGGTCGACACCGACACAAACTACAAGCGCGTGCTCATGTGGGCGTTTACGCCAGAGCGCACCGACGCCGTGCGCATCGGCGTCGCGGGCCACAACCTCTTCGACGCGGCCTTCGCGTGGCTTCTCGCCAAGTCTCGTCACGTCGAGCACCGCGTCGAGTTCGAGATGCTGCTCGGAATGGCGACCGGCCAGGCCGACGCCGTCAAAAAGGATGTCGGCGGACTGCTTCTCTACACACCCGTTGTGCACCCACGCGAGTTCGACTCCGCGATCAGCTACCTGATCCGTCGTCTCGAAGAGAACGCGAGCACCGAGAACTTTATGTCGGGCGTCTTCGAACTCGCCAACAACGAGAGCGTCTTCAACCGTGAGCGCGACAGGTTTATGGCGTCGATCGCCGCGCTCGACGAGAGCGTGCCGGCATCCAACCGCGTGCAGAGCCGCGCCGTGACGATCGAGGCAACGCCCGTCGATGGGTTCGTGAACGAGCCAGACACCGACCCCGCAATCGCTGTCAACCGCGAGTGGGGACGCCGCATTCTCGAGCGCAGCATCGACTCGCGACTCGGCATCGGAACCTTCGCGACGGCGCGGGTCGACGACGAAGAGACGCTCAACTCGCGCATCGCCGCAACGATTGCCGCGGCATCCATCTGGAGTGATTTGGATGTCGCGGAACGCGCCCAGCGCCTGCACGACGCTGGTGACGTGCTCGCCGCTTTCCGCGGTCGGCTCATCGAGGTCATGGCCTCCGAGACGGGCAAGACCATCGCCGAGGCCGATGTTGAGGTGAGCGAGGCCGTCGACTTTGCGCACTACTACGCAGCGCAGTCGCTCACCCTGTCATCGATTTCGGGCGCTCGTTTTGTGCCGTCCAAGCTCATCGTTGTGACACCGCCGTGGAACTTCCCTGTCGCGATTCCCGCAGGATCCGTGCTCGCGTCGCTCGCTTCGGGCTCTGGCGTCATCATCAAGCCCGCGCCGCAGGCTCGGCGCTCTGCGGCGGTTATGGTCGAGGCGCTGTGGGAGGCCGGTATTCCGCGCGACCTTCTGACGCTCGTCGACATCGAAGAGGGCGAACTCGGGCGCGAGCTTGTCTCGCACCCGTCGGTCGACCGCGTGATTCTCACGGGTGGCTACGAGACCGCAGAATTGTTCCGCAGCTGGCGTGCCGACCTGCCCCTGCTCGCCGAGACGAGTGGCAAGAACGCGATCATCGTGACGCCCTCTGCCGACCTCGACCTCGCCGCGGCCGACGTTGTGAAAAGTGCGTTCGGTCACGCCGGGCAGAAGTGCTCTGCGGCGTCGCTCGTGATTCTCGTCGGGTCGGTTGCGTCGTCGGAGCGCTTCCGTCGCCAGCTTGTTGACTCGGTCAAGACGCTGCGAGTTGGGGTTCCGCAGAACCCGCTCACTCAGATGGGGCCGATCATCGAGCCCGCGCACGGCAAGCTGCTTCGTGCGCTTACGTCGCTCGCCGACGGCGAGAGCTGGCTCGTCAAGCCGCGCCTGCTCGACTCGTCAACCGAAACGCCGACGGGTGGGCGACTCTGGACCCCCGGAGTGCGCCAGGGCGTCGTCGCCGGAAGCGACTTTCACCTCACCGAGTACTTCGGACCAGTGCTCGGCATTATGACCGCGGCAACCCTCGCCGAGGCGATCGAGATGCAAAACGCGTCGGCCTACGGACTCACCGCGGGCATCCACTCGCTCGACACAACAGAGGTCACCCAGTGGCTCGACGGCGTCGAGGCGGGCAACCTCTACGTTAACCGCGGCATCACGGGCGCGATCGTTCAGCGCCAGCCGTTCGGTGGCTGGAAGCGCTCGACCGTCGGTCCCGGCGCGAAGGCCGGCGGACCGAACTACCTGCTCACACTCGGCAGTTGGGAGGCCGTCGCAGAAGAACAGAGTGACGACCTGCGCGTCGAGGGACTCAGCCGCGAGGTCGCAACCGTCGTCAAGAACGCCCAGAGCGGTATCGACTTCGACGAGTTCGACTTCGTGCGCCGCTCTGCAGTGAGCGACGAAGATGCTTGGGCGTCGGAATTCGGCGCGGCTACCGATGCCTCCGGTGTTGGTGTCGAGCGCAACATCCTGCGTTACCGGCCCGTACCCGTCGCGGTTCGGCTGTCTGACGACGCCCCTCTCGGAACGCTCGTACGGGTCATCGCGGCCGCGACCCGCGCAGCCGCTCCGATCACGATCAGCAGTGCCCTGCCCCTGCCGGCCTCACTGCTCGACTTGTTCTCGCGCCAGTTCGGCCCCGTGCGGGTCAACGAGATCACAATCGAGACGGATGTCGCGTTCCGTGCCCGGGCAGCGTCCGGCTCGATCGCCGCACACCGCATTCGCCTCATCGGCGGCTCGCCCTCTGAGCTCGCCTCTGCACTCGGGGGAACGCCCGACGTCGCGATCTACTCTGGCCCTGTTACAACTGCCGGACGCATCGAGCTGCTGCCGTTCTTGCACGAGCAGTCGGTGACGATCACGGCGCACCGTTTCGGCAACCCCGATGCGGCGATGCTTGTGCTGAAGGTCTAGCGCCCCGTCGCAGATCGAGCGAAGTCGAGATTTAGTGCCAAGTCTCGGCTTCGCTCGGCCTGATCTCGACAGGCTCGATCACCGGGCATCTCGCTGGTTGAGTAGGCGCGCCAGCGCCGTATCGAAACCCTGGGTCCCGAGGTTTCGATACGGCCGCGAACGGCCTACTCAACCAGCGGGCGGCGGCCTAGTCGAGCGGGTTCAGGATTCGGTGCAGAAACTGCTTTGTGCGCTCTTCCTTCGGCGTCACAAGAATGTCTTCAGGCGCCCCGCGTTCGACGACCACGCCGCCGTCCATAAACACGACCTCGCTCGCAACCTGGCGCGCGAACGCGAGTTCGTGGGTGACGACGACCATTGTCCAGCCCTCGGTCGCGAGCTCGCGAATGAGGCCGAGCACCTCGCCGACGAGTTCGGGGTCGAGCGCCGAGGTCGGTTCGTCGAAGAGCAGCAGCGAGGGCTTGATGGCGAGGGCGCGAACGATTCCGACGCGCTGCTGTTGCCCGCCCGAGAGCTCAAAGGGGTAGGCGTCGCGTTTTTCGAGTAGTCCGACGCGCTCGAGCAGACGAAGGGCGTCGGCCGTTGCATCCACCACCGATCGTTTCTGAACCTGCACGGGGCCTTCGATGATGTTTTCGAGAACCGTCTTGTGCGGAAACAGGTTGAAGTGCTGAAAGACCATCGCCGAGCTGTCGCGCAGGGCGAAGATGTCTTTTTTGCTCTTCGGGTTGCTGAAGTCGATTGTGAGGCCATTGCCGAAGACGGCGGTTCCGCCATCGGGAACCTCGAGGCCATTGAGCGACCGCAGCACCGTCGTCTTGCCAGAGCCCGACGGACCGATGAGCGCAATGACCTCGCCGCGCTGCACGGTGAAGTCGATGCCGCGAAGCACGTGGTTGTCGCCGAACGACTTCGTCAGTCCGGTGAGGGTGAGAACAGCATCAGTGGGCGACATAGCGGTCCAGTCTCTTTTCGATGACGTTCTGGCCGCTCGACAGCATAAGACAGATGACCCAGTAGATGACCGCGGCCTCCATGTAGAGCAGCATAAATTCGCTCGTGAAGGCGGCGATCTTCTGCGCCTGCTTGAAGAGCTCGGTCACAAGAATGAGCGACGCGAGCGAGGTGTCTTTGACGAGGCTGATGAAGGTGTTCGACAGTGGTGGCACCGAGACCCGAGCGGCCTGCGGAAGGATGATGCGCCGCAGCGTCTGCGCCCGCGACATGCCGATCGTGTGGCCGGCTTCCCACTGGCCCTTGGGCACGCTCAGAATTGCCGCGCGGATGACCTCGGCCGCATACCCGCCGACGTTGAGGGCGAACGCGATGATCGCGCTCGGCCACGGATCGATCTTGATGCCGAGCGACGGCAGCCCGTAGAAGATCACAAAAAGCTGCACGAGCAGGGGTGTGCCGCGGATGATCGAGATGTACACGCGGGCGATCCCCGACACCAGCTTGATGCGAGACAGACGCATGAGCGCGATGCCGAGTGCGATGAGAAGGCCGAGCACAAAGCTCGCGAGCGCGAGTGGAATTGTGCCGACGAGAGCCCCTGAGACCAACGGCCACAGTGAGCGCAGCAGAAGGTCCCAGGGGGTTTCCATAAGTACTACTGTGACACGTCTTCGCCGAAGTACTTCTCGCTGATCTCGGCGAGAGTACCGTCGGCGCGCAGCTCATCGAGAGCGGCGTTGATCGCGTCAACGAGAGTCGTCGAACCCTTGCCAACAACAAAAGCGTTTGTCGAGGGGTCTTCGGTCTCGGCGGCAACCTTGAGCTTGCTTGCTGCGTCGGGCTTGCTCGTCACGTAGTCGAGGTAGGTCAGCTTGTCGTTGAGCGTTGCGTCGATGCGACCCTGCTCGAGCAGCGCGATCGACTGCGCCCAGCCTTCAACGGCCTCGACCGTTGCACCGTTGTCTTCTGCGAGTGTGTACCAGTTGCTCGAAAGCGACTGTGCGGTGGTCTTGCCGTCGAGGTCGGCGAGCGACGTGATGTCGGTGTTGTCGGCGGCGACGATAACAACGCCGGGGCTCACGGTGTACGGGTCAGAGAAGTCATACTTCGCGAGGCGGTCTTCGTTGATCGACACCTGGTTCGCGATGAGGTCAAAGCGTCCGGCGTCGAGGCCGGCAAAGATTGCGTCCCACTGGGTCTCTTCGAACTTCGCCTCAACACCGAGTTTGTCTGCAACGGCCTGGATGATCTCAACGTCGTAGCCGGTCAGCTCGCCGGTTCCGTCTTCGTGGAACGTAAACGGCTTGTAGGTGCCCTCGGTGCCGATGACAATCTCACCAGCCGCTTGGATGTCGCTGAGGCTTGTGTCGTCGCCGGCAGCGGTGTTGCCGCCCGACGGGTTGAGATCTGGCTCGGCCGGAGCGCAGGCGGATAGCGCCAGTGCGGTTGCGGCGACGAGGCTGATGAGCGCGATGCGTGTTTTCACGGTGGATCCTTTTGCTGTGTGGCGGTGCTTCGACCCTAGGCCGATCTTTCGGCGAGTGCTGGGCTGTGACGTGGGGTTACGCACCCTCGCTGGTTGAGTAGGCGCGCCAGCGCCGTATCGAAACCAGTCAGCCGGTTTCGATACGGCCGCGAGCGGCCTACTCAAACCAACAAGAGGTTTCGATACAGGCGCCAGAGCGCCTTACTCAACCAGCGAGCGGCAGAGGGGTGCAGACTTGGACCTATGACTGTTCCTTCGATAACTCTCAACGACGGTTTCACTATTCCCCAGCTCGGTCTCGGAACCTGGCCGCTCGATGACGCAGAGGTCGCCTCGGTGATCGAGACCGCGACCGGCCTCGGTTACCGTCACATCGACACTGCCGCGAAGTATGGCAACGAAAAGGGTGTCGGCGCGGGCATCGCCGCTTCCGGCATCGCGCGCGACGAGCTCTTCGTCACAACAAAGCTCGATGGCGAGTTTCAGGGCAACGATCGCGCGATCGCGGGTCTCGAGGGCTCGCTGTCGCGCCTCGGCCTCGACTACGTCGACCTGCTGCTCATTCACTGGCCGTTGCCCGATCGCGGCGAATTCGTCTCGACCTGGCGCACGTTCGTTGCGCTTCAGGAGCGCGGTCTCGTCCGCTCGATCGGTGTCTCGAACTTCAAGCCCGCGCACCTCGCGACCCTGATCGCCGAAACCGGTGTCACCCCGGCGGTCAATCAGATCCAGCTCAACCCATTCGTTCTACGCCACGACGAGCGGGCTGCCAATGCTGCCGCCGGCATCGTGACCGAGTCGTGGAGCCCGATCGGCGGCGACGGGGCCGACGTTCTCGCCTCGCCTGTCATCGCGGCCGTCGCCGAAGAGGTCGGCAAGACCCCTGGCCAAGTTGTTCTCCGCTGGCACGTGCAGCAGGGACTCGTGGCGATCCCCAAGTCGGCAACGGCGTCGCGCCTCGCCGACAACATCGCGATCTTCGACTTCACGCTCACCGACGAACAGGTGGCGGCAATCGACGCCCTCGCCCAGCCAGACGCGGGCGTCGACTCAGACAAGTCAGGGCACTAGCGCCTTCGCGACCCAGGCCAACGCGACATCCGAATCAATACCGAGGGTGCGGATGCGATCGGCGTACGCTCGCGCGGCAATCTGACCCTGTTGTTCGCTCGCGTCGCCCTGGGCGCTGACGAGGGTTCCGTTGCGTCCGTGGGTTTCGATGAAGCCGTCGGCCTCGAGTTCGCGGTAGGCGCGGGCGACGGTGTTGGGGGCGATGCCGAGGTCTTCGGCGAGGCGGCGAACGGTCGGTAGCTTGGTTCCGGCCGCGAGTTCGCCGGTCTTGACCTGCTCGCGCAACTGCAGTCGCAGCTGCTCAAACGGTGGAACGTGAGACTTCGGGTCGATCGTGAGCATGCTCAGGCTGCCTTCGGGGTACGGGCGATGTCGGGCCACAGGCGGCGCAGGTAGTGCTGCTGGGGCTTGGTTGCGATGCTCACCGCCGCTGCAATGAATATTGCCACGAAGACGACAACGCCCGCGGCAACCGCTGTCGTGAAGGCGGCATCGCTCGTGGCGTTGCGGGCGAGGTCGATGCAGACCGCCAGTGTTCCCCAAATGCCGAGGCACATGGGCGCGGTGGCCGTCGAGCGCATCGACATGGCGCGCAGGGCGTCGTCCCAAGCTAGTTCGGCGGGTGAGGCGACGGGCTGGCCGCGTTCGAGAATGCGACGGGTCGCAAACTCGAAGAAGGCCAGCGAGCAGATTGCGAGCATGATCGTGATCGTGCCGACGGTGAAAGTGGGGCCGGTCGCGATGATCGTCCAGGCGAGCAGGGTGAGCGCACCGATGATGACCGCCACACGGGAGCCGACGAGGTCGATGGGAGCGAGGTAGTCGTTGACCGCTACGGCTCCAGAGCGAGCGAAGCGCTCGCCGGTCGGAATAACCGACTTGAACGCGAGTGCGTTGACAACGGCGCCGGCCGCGATGCCGATGACGATGCCGCCGGCGATGAGCCAGATGTCAGAAGCGTTCGAGGGTTCGCCGCTCGACGTGACGACGCCGAGGTGAACTGCCCCGACAGCCGCTGCGAGCCCGAGCAGCGAGCCAAGCCAGGTGATGAGCGAGCGGCGCGTGAGCCGCGCGGCGAGGGCGCCCGACAACTCCGCTGGCACGGCGAGACCCACCGATTTGCCGAGCGTTGTCGCGCGCGCGGTGCGATACGCAGGGATCAGGTTGAGCGCGAGGGCCACGACGGCGACAAGCGTGAAGGCAATGCTGACTGTCCACATTCCGGGAGTCATTGTTCTCCTTTGTTGCTTGTTTGTACCAATGTAGCAATACAGAACTTTGGACGCAAGAGAGGGTGCGCACAACTCAGGCCAGACCGCGCTCGCTGACCTGAGTTGCGAACGACTAGGACTAACTTCGGCGGAACACCGGTACCGTCTCGTGGCCCTCCACGGCCTCGAACGCGATCGTTACTCGGTCTCCCGACGCGACCGCGTCGGGGTCGGCATCGACGATAGCTCCCCACCACCACGGACCCTCGTCGAGTTCGATGATCGCGGCGATCGACCGAATCGGGTCGCCCCCGTCGGGGTTCTTTGCGTGCACGATCGAGTAGCTGACGACCGTGCCCGTGCCTGCGGCAGGAGTCCACTCGAGTTCGCTGTCGAGGCCCTCAAGCCCCGGAAGCGACTGCGGTGAATAGAAGACGCCCGTCACGGGATTGTGGCGAAGAAGAAACTCGCCGCGCGCTGTGCCGTCGAAAAACTCGGCGCTCGCGGCATCCCTGTTGACTGTTCGTGTCATTGTTGTGCCTTCCTATGCTGTCTGCTCGGAGCCGAGCACAAGGGTCGAGTGGTGGTCGAGAACGCCACCGTTGCCGCTCACGAGCACAAGGTCGTGCTTGGCGACCTGACGCTCGCCACCTTGGCCGCGAGCCTGGATGATGGCCTCGGACAGCGGCGTCATTCCCCACATGTAGTACGACGACAGCTGCCCGCCGCCCGTATTCACCTTGAGCGAACCCTGTGGCCCAAGAGCACCGCTCTCGGCGAAGGCGCCGCCCTCACCCTTCGCGCAGAATCCGTAGTCTTCGAGGGAGATGAGAGCCGTGTAGGTGTAGCAGTCGTAGAGCTCGACGACATCGATCTCGCTGAGAGCAACGCCCGCCATCTCGAGCGCACGGGGTCCGGACTGCGCGGCACCACTGACGAGACCGAAGTCTTCAGAGGCGCGCATGTAGTGCCCGGGGTGCGACTGGGCGAATCCGAGAACGTGAACGTTTGGCTGCGCCATCCCGGCCCCGCGGTCTTCTGTTGTGACGATCACCGCGACGGCGCCGTTCGAGACGAGGCAGCAGTCGAAGAGGTGCAGCGGGTCGGCGATGTAGCGCGAGGCCTGGTGATCGGCGAGCGTCATGGGAGCGCGCATCTGGGCGAGCGGATTGAGTTCTGCCCACTGGCGTTGAGCGACGGCGATAGCCCCGAACTGCTCGCTTGTGGTGCCGTAGGTATCCATGTGCCGGCGTGCGGCGAGGGCGTACATCGTTGTGGCGCTCGCGATGCCACCGACGGCCGAGAGTCCCTGCCATCCGGAGGGCACCGTGGCGCCCCCGCCGTAAGCGCCACCCGCGCTCACTCCCTCGCGGAGAGGAGCATCGGCGAAGACAACCGCGACTGTTGTCGCGAGCCCCGACGCGACCGCCATGGATGCGTACTGCACCATGGCTCCGGCTGTGGCGCCGAAGGCCTGAACCTCGCTCAAGAGTTTGAGGTCGGTGAGTCCGAGGTCGACCGCCAGGCTCAGGTGAAGGTCGCCGCCCACGCCCGAGGCAGTCATAAGCCCGTCTATGTCCGAGAGAGCGATGCCCGCATCGGCCGCCGCGAGTTGCACGGCCTGCGCGCCGAACTGCGCGGTCGTCTTGCCGTAGACCTTGCCCATCTCTGTGATTCCGAGACCGGCGATGACCGGGCGCTTGCCCTGTGCTGCTGAGATTCCCATTAACGTGCCTTCCACTGTGGGGCGCGCTTCTCGGCGAACGCGAGAGGCCCCTCCTTGGCGTCTTCCGTCGTCATCAGGCGCGTGCCCTCTGACGTTGAGAGGGCCCATTTGCTTTCGTCGGCGGCTACTCCGCCATCGATCATTCCTTTTGCGACGCGCTTTGACGCCTGCACCGATAGCGGTGCGTTGACCGTGATGCGCGCCGCGAGCGCGAGTGCGGCATCGAGCACCTGGGCCTGCGGAACAACTGCGTTGATGAGGCCAAGCTCGAGAGCTCGCTGCGCCGTTATCGGGTCGCCGGTCAGGATGAGTTCCATCGCGATCTTCTGTGGAATCTGCTGGGGCAGTCTGAAGACGCCGCCAGCACCCGCGTAGATTCCACGCTTTACCTCGGGAAGGCCAAAATGCGCCGACTCGGATGCGACGGCCAGATCACTCGCGAGGGTGACCTCCGTACCGCCGCCAAGTGCGAAACCATTCACGGCAGCGATTGTCGGCTTCGAGATGTGGTGGGCGACGTACCCCGCAAAGCCCCACGCCGCCTGCGCCGGATCGCTGGGCGAGAGCGACTCCCCGCGTGAGACGGCCTTGAGGTCGGCGCCCGCGCAGAACGCCTGGTCGCCAGCGCCAGTAAGAATCACTGCCCAGACATCCGCGTCGGCCTCGGCCTCTTCGAGGGCATTGCCGACCCCGAGGTGGGTCTGCAGGTTCACTGCATTGCGCACCTCGGGTCGATTGAGGGTGATGACCATCACGTTGCCGTCTCGTTCGACGACAACTTCGGGTTCTCCGGCAGCATTAGCCACGGGTCTCCTACTTTCTTTTCTTTGTTGGGTTTTCTAGGCGGATACGAGAGCTGTCGGGCCCTCGATGACACCGTCGGCGAGGTATTTGTCGAAGTCGGCTCCCGAGATTCCGAGTAGTCGCGCCGCGATCTCTTCGGTGTGCTGGGCGCGCACCGGCGCTGAGCGCAGCGGGGGCTCGGCGAGATGCTCAGAGACGACCGGCACACTCTCGGTAAGGAGTGTGTGATCGATGTGCTCTTGAGCGAACTCGCGGTAGAAGCCGCGTTGCAAGAAGTAGGCGAACTCGGGCAGCTCGTAAACACGCAGCATGCGACCCGCGGGTACACCCGCGGCCTGCACGGCGCTTGTCACGGCGTCGGCCGTGCGCGCGCGCGTCCAGTCGGCGATAACTGTGTCGAGTTCGTCGCGACGGGCGATTCGCTGCGCGCGAGTCGCGAGCGCGACATCCATCGCCAGGTCGTTTCGGTCTATCGCGCGAGCAAGAGCGACCCATTCCGCGTCATTGCGGGCGGTGATGGCGACCCACTCGTCGTCGCCCGCTGCGGGGTAAAGCCCCCAGGGTGCGTCGTGAGCGCTTGAGTTTCCGAGGGGAACTGCAGAGCCCGGCCGTATTGACTCGAGCGCGATGAGTGCGCCGAACTGCACGAGGTTCGTTTCGGCCTGCGCGACGCTCACCGTGCCCCCGCGACCCGTGCGCCGGCGGCGCAACAGGAGTGCGAGTACTGCTGTCGCTCCAACGCGGGCGGCGACGTGATCGGGGTAGATGGTTATCGAGTCGCTAAAGCTGTTGGCCACGCCGGGGTAGCTCCAGAGCGCGGTGAGACCGGTCGAGGCGCGCACGAGGGGGCCGTAGCCGAGGCGCTTCGACCACGGGCCCGTCGGGCCGAAGGCTGAGCTGTCGGCCATGATGATGCCCGGGTTGATCGCAGAAAGCACGTCGTAGCCGAGGCCAAGGCTCGCGAGAGTGCCCGGCTTGAAGTTCGACAGAATAATGTCGGCGTCGGCCACGAGCTTTTTGAACAGCTCTTTGCCGCCCTCGTCGCGCAGGTTCAGGCCGAGACCGAGCTTGTTGCGATGACCCCACGCGAAGCTCGGCGAGATGACTTCACCGGGAGCGGCTTGCCGACTTCCATCGGGGAACGCGGCATTCTCGACCTTGATGACCTCTGCGCCCTGGTCGGCGAGCAGCCTGCCCAGTTCGGCTCCGACCACGATCACGCCAAGGTCGAGCACACGCAATCCAGCGAGGGGCGCCGTGCGCGCGGAGGCGACAACGCGCTGCACACGCTCGGCACCGAGGTTCGCGAAGACCTCGTCGTTGTGTTCGCCGAGCTCGGGAGCGGGGGAGCGCACGCCGGCCCGGCGACCGTCAATTTCAACGAAACCATTGGCGACCCTCGCGGTGAGGCCATCGTTGACGTCAACATCGATAAACGCTCGACGAGCCGCAAACTGCTCGTTACCCATCGCTTCACCGACCGAGTAGACGGCGGCGGTCGGCACGCCGAAGTTCTGTCCTTCGATGACGAGTTCTTCGCGGGTCTTATTCGCAAACGCGGCCTCGATAAACGGAAAGAGCTCGGCCGATGCCGCGAATCGCACCTGCAGGTTCATAAACTTCGGGTCAGCGAACTCATCGGGAGAGCCGAGCCACGCGAACATGCCCTGCCACTGGCGCGGTGCGAGAACGCACAGCCGCACGTAGCCGTCAGCGCACGCGAAGATCGGGTACATGTGCCGCGCGTCCGGGCGGTCGCGCGGCAGTTGATCAGCGGGAACGCCGTTTGTCGCGCTGCCGCCGATACCGAAGCCCGGGTCAATAGTCTGCGCTGTTGCATCCAACACCGAAAAGTCGAGGTGGTCACCAGAACCCGTGTCGACGCGGTTGGTGAGCGCGAGGAGGGCAACAAAAGCTGCCTGCACCGATGCCGCCTCGTAAGCGAGGTCGCCGGGCGGCAGTAGAGGCTCGCGCCCCGGGTTGCCCGAACGAGCGACCGAACCCGCGAGGGCGAGCATTACGGGGCTCGATCCGACCCACCCGCTGTAGTCGCCGCCCTGGCCGAAATCTGTTATCGAGAGCACAACGAGCGACGGGAAGAGCTCGCGAAGACGCACAACGTTGAGGGCTCCGGCGTCGGCGGAACCTGGTGTCGTTGTCTCGATGAGGATGTCGGCCGTCGCGACGAGACGTTCGAGTAGCGCGTGATCGTGAGCGTTGTGCAGATCGAGCGCGACGCCCCGCTTGCTCGTATTGCCGACGAGGTACACGAGGCTATCGCCGTCAACGAAGGGTTCGAGCTGCCGGTCGAGTCCGCCGCGCCGGGGCTCGACCCGAATCACGTCGGCGCCAAGTTCGGCCAGGTAGCGTGCGGTCGCCGCGCACCGAGCGTCGGCAAGGTCGATTACGCGCACACCGGTGAGGGGGGCGTCAGCAGTTGTGGTCAGATCGTCGTTGATCATCGTGGGCCTTTCGCGGGCTTCGCCGAAGGGATGCACCGTCGCAACCCTGCGTTTGGCTGCAACGCTGCCACCGGCAACCCGCCGCCGACCATCGCCGATTCGCTCACGGCTACGTGTCCGAATGCGCAACGCGTGTTGGATTCGAGGTTGACGCGGCCGGGTGCCGCACGAATACTGCAAGCATGGATATCAGCCATTTGCGCTGTTTCGTCGCCGTCGCCGAAGAACTCCATTTCGGTAGAGCCGCGGAACGATTGCATCTCACCCCCTCGCCCGTCAGCCGCGCCGTCAAAGAGCTCGAAACCGAGAGCGGGGGTCCGCTGTTCATCCGCGAGTACCACAGCGTTGCGCTCACTCACCGAGGGCAGCAGCTTCTCGGGCCGGCACGCGACGTCGTCGCCGAGTTCGATTCGCTTGCCCACCGCATCAAAGACATGACAAACCAGACCGTGCGTCCCGTGAGACTCGGGGCGACGCCTCTTGTGATCCCATCGACGATCGACGGCGTGCTGGAGTCGATAGCGCACGCTGGCTACGACGTTGATCCAGAGCTCGAGATGGCGTTCAGCGTTTCGCTCTTCAAGCAAATCCAGCTCGGCGACATCGACGTCGCGATCGTTCACCTTCCGGCGGATATCCCCGGAATCGACAGCATGCGCATCTCCGACTATGAATTTATGGTTGTGATGCGATCTGACGATGAGCTCGCTGATCGCGAAGTTCTCAGTCTCAGTGACCTGACCGACCGGCTGTTTCTTGCTGGCGGACTCGCGCCGCATCCAGCAACCATGACGCGTATGTATGACCAGTTGCGAGCGGGAGGTCTTAACAACATCAGGGTTATGCCCGACAACGATCCCGTGGGCATCTCGTCAATCATTCGCAGGCAGGGAGCCGTCAGCCTCACCAACCGCGGTGCCGTCGCTCTCTCAACGATCTACAGCACCGACGAGTTCGCAATCGTGCCGCTTAAATCCGGCACCCTCGACGTGCAGGTCGGTCTCGCCTGGCGCGCATCCGCCTACGCCAACGAAAAAAGTATTGAGGCAATCGTCAACGCAGTTCGCACGATGGTCGACGCTGTAGAGGTCGGCACGTTGCGTGTTTGAGCATGGGCGCCTGTGCCGATCGGCGATAGTCAGGGGCGACGCGCGGCTCGTAGGTTGACCACGTCCGGAGCCGTCGGTCGGGCACTCATAGACGAGTGTCCTGCTGCTCTCGGCTCACCGCCTCAAACCGAGGAGACAATGATGTCTCAGGATCTTGCAAGCCCGCCCGCTTCGACCGCGCCATCCGAACCCAACAAGGTGACTATCGAAGATGTCATCGACAGAATGCCCAAGGTTGGCCTCAACTGGTGGGCCTGGCTCGGGCTCACCCTGTGTTTCTTTTTCGCGAACTACGACATCTCCGTTCTCGCCATCACGCTTCCCGCTATGCGTGACTCTCTCGGCCTCGAGGTCGCTCAACTCGGTTACCCCGTCACCTGGAACCTTGTGGGCTACGCGGTCGGCGCCTACGCGTTCGGCCTGCTCTCCGATCGTCACGGTCGTCAGCTCGGCCTCTTCCTGACGATCGCGGCCCTAGGCATCGGCGGCCTATTGACCGCGTTCTCGTGGGACGTCTGGTCGCTCACGGTCTTCCGCTTCATCACCGGAGCGGGAATGGGTGCGGTTCTCGCGCTCTGTTCCGCGTACATCGGCGAGGTCGCGCCGAAGAACAAGCGCGGCGCCTACCTGTCGCGTCTGTATCTCGTTGGTTCCGTCGGCCTTCTCGTCGTCGGCTTCGCCTCGCTGCCGGTGCTCACCAACCTTCCGGAGAATGGATGGCGCTTCCTCCTCGCCTTCGGAGCCCTCGTGTTGCTCGTACTCCCGCTGATCAACAAGCGCGCTCTCGTCGAGTCGCCGCGCTGGCTGGCCGATCAGGGGCGTGGCAAAGACGCGATCGCGGTCGTCGAGAGCATGGAGCGGTTCGCGAAGATTGAGTCGACGATCGCTGACGCGCAGCTCGTCGACGAGAAGCGTGACAAGCACGAAGACGCCGTCGAACGCCGCAGTGTCTTCCGCTCGCTGTTCAAGCCGCCCTACCTCGGTCGACTTCTGACGGTTCTGGGCTTCTGGTTCATCTTCTATGTCGCCATGTACGGCTTCGCGAGCTACCTGCCATTGCTTCTCGAGGGTCTCGGCGTGACAACCTCGAACGCGCTGTTCATTACGGTGCTCACGCGCGTCGCGCCGCTCATCGCGGGTGTCATTGTTGTTGCCCTCGTCGAGCGCATCGAGCGCCGCACGCTGATCATTGCCGGAACGCTCGTCTTTGCGTCGGGCATTGTGCTCATCATCCTCAACCTCGGGCCGATCGGCGCATCGGCGGGTTCGCTTCTCGCGACCTTCGGTATCGCGATCATGGCGACGCCGGCCTACATTTACACGGCCGAGGTCTTCCCGACTCGCGTTCGTGGAACGGCTGCCGCGATCTGCGACGGCGTGGGTCACCTCGGTGGCGCCGTTGCGCCGCTCGTGATCCTGCCGCTGCTTATGACGGCCGGTTCGGTCGCTGCGGGCATCGGAATGATCGCGCTGCTGATCGTCGCGGCGATCATCATCCGTCTCGGAGTTCGCACGAAAGACCGCGCACTTTCTGACATCGCCAACTAGCGTTGACGTAACGGGGCACCCGCGTGAGTGGGTGCCCCGTTTCGTGCGTCACCGATCGACTACACAAGGAATGCCAGTGCAACCAACCAGCGATGCGCAGTTCGAAGCCCATTCTCTGGGCGCTGTGCCACCCGTCGAGCAGGTTGCTGAAGGCATCTGGGCCGTCGCGACGGCGCTGCCCTATGGGCACATTCCGTACACGCTCAGCTACCTCATCCGTTCGAGCGGGGCCGGTGTTCACCTCGTCGACCCCGGCTGGAACTCCGACGACAACTGGGTGACGCTGACCAACGCGCTCAGGGCGATGGATGCAACACCCAACGACCTCGCCTCGGTCACCGTCACCCATCTGCACCCCGACCACGTTGGGCTCGCCGAACGCGTTCGCGCCGAGACGGGAGCACCCGTCGCGGTGCACAGGCTCGAGCAGGCGGCGATGGATGCGTTCGCGAGCTCCGCCGCTATCGCTGACGAGGGCCAACTTGAGCGGTGGGGCGTTCCTGATGACCGTCGGCCTGAGCTCAGGGCGCTCGCCGCCGCGAGCAGTGAGCTGCGAGTTGTCACGGCAGACGTGCTTCTCGACGATGGCGATCGGCTTGATGTCGCCGATCGTGACCTGCGCGTCATCCATACCCCCGGACACACCAACGGGCACATCTGCCTCGTCGACACCGATGTTGTCTTGACCGGCGACCATGTGCTGCCCACGATCTACCCCGGCCTCGGGCTGGGGGGAGCGACGGAGGGCAACCCGATCGCCGACTACTTCGCGTCGCTCGCGCGGGTGCGCGGGCTTGACGACCGCGAGGTCTTGCCGGGTCACTCGTACCGTTTTCGCGGGCTCGCCGAACGGTGCGACGCGATCGAGGCACACCATCGGCGCCGGTCGAGCGAGGTGGCCGAAGCCGCGGGCGGCGCGAGCGTTTGGGAGATCGCGGCGTCTCTCACCTGGACCGCGGGCTGGGCAAACCTGCACGGGTTCTACGTGCAGTCGGCCCTCGCGCAGACCGCGATGCACGTCGAGTACCTGCGCACTTTAGGTCGCGCCGGCCGCACCCGGGAAGCTAGCGCGCGAGCGACGGCCACAGACGCTTGATGTACCGCTTTGTCGGCTTCGTCAGAACGCTCGCGAGCACCACGCCGAAGATCGTGAGCGGCAGCAGCAGCGCCCCCGCGAAGAGCAGCGTGCGCAGCCCGTCGGTGTCGCCGCCACCCGGAACCTGCTGAACCAGCGCGCTGTAGAGCGGGTTCGTCGAGATGCCGATGATGAAGCACGTGATGTACAGCCCCGAGAACATGAGCTGCGAGGTGAGAGCGTCGTCCCACGCGAGGGCGATGTTCGAGCTCGCGTTCTGCGGTCGGCGCAGAATCACGGCGATCCCAACGACGTAGACGATGAGCGCGACGAATGTGGATGCGTACGCCACGCTCGACGCGATCGGCGAGCTGAAGATCGCGCGTTCGTAGTCGAACTCGAAGTCGCTGACGATCACATAGATCGCGAGAATGAGCGAGCCGAGCGCGATGACGGCGACTATTGCCGCGGCAACAAGCGTGAACGGTGACAGGTAGTCGCTGAGCCTGACCCCCGCCGGCCGCGTGATCGGGCCAGGGTTCGCAGCGCGCCGGTTGGCATCGCGCGCGAATCCGTTGAGGTGCCCGGCGACGAGCCCAACGATGACCCCGGCCATTCCGACGTAGGCGCCCGAGAGGTCCCACGGGCCAAGGCCAAGCGCAAGCGGAACGACGATCGTGTACACGACCGACACGACCGCGCCGACGATGATGTACCGACTCGTGAGGCCGACGATGCGCCCCAGCACCTCGGCGGAATTCTCTGGCGGCAAGACCATTCCCGCCGACTTCGGCAGTGTGCGCTCGAGAGTCTTCGTGTACGCGCCGCTACGCACGAAGAGCAGGATGCCCCCGAACATCAAAACAAAGATGACGGTGACGATGAGGGCGAACAACACAGGCGACTCCGATTATTTGTCGAGCGGTGCTCACAGGTTAGCGGTGGGCTGCTTTTCTGCGATGGATGTCGCAGACTCGAGTGGCGGAAGGCCGCGTCGTGCGCGTGCGAATGCGACTTCGCGTGCCGCGTAATCCGCGCGTCTCAGTGTTTTTGCGGCAGCGCGATCCGTCTTGGTCTGTCGGTGCAATTCTGGCCAGAGTGCTCGCAGATAGTGGTGCTCTGGCTTGAATGCGGCGATGACGCAGAACACCAGCAGGAAGCCCACAAGGGTTACGAATGTTGCGTCGCGTGTAGCGGGATAGACATTCACTAGGTTCGGGTCGATGACTGCTCGAAGAGCGGCCAGCAGAATGGTGGGCAAGCCAACGACGAAAGCGTATGTAGCCGACACGATCAGGGCGAAAAGGAGGCGGGTGAAAATAGCGTCGTCCAGCGCTAGCTCTTTCTGAGAACCGGCTGCCTGACGTTGATGGGCGAGTTTGTGGCCGAGAAAAAATACGCCCGGAATCATGACTGTGATGGCGGTTGCACCAACGACGGCAATGATGAATTCCTTGGATGTCGCGGTGACGGCGAATGTCGCCGCTCTGCTTCCGACGGCCCATAACGAGATCCCGACGATCGCCGCACCGATGACGCTGATGACCGGAGCTGCGAACAGAACCGAGGGCGGTAGGTAGTCACGCAGCCGTACGCCGTTCTCGCGAACAACAATGTTCGGTTGACGTGACCGACGACGCGCCTCCGAAATGAGCGAGGAAGTCTGGGCGACTACCCCTCCCGCCAGAGTGCACCCGCCCGACGTGATCAGAATGCCGCTCCCAGTTGCGAAGTCGACGTTTATGACCATCGGCAAGAACAGGCCAATCGCGATTCCTCCGCTCACTCCGACGATCGTTCGTCGTTGATAACGAACAATTCGCTCGACGTATGCCGCCTTTAGATCGTCGGCGAGGGCGAACCCTGATGCCTTGTCGGCTAACTTCGTCAATCTGTCGCGCGCGCCCTGCCCGCCCGTGAACGCCCACATAAGAATCGCCGCGCACACAAACGCGATGACGATGATCGGGGTGACGGCGTACACGGCTGCGGGCCCTCTCTTCGAGTGGTTCTCGAATACTAGGGGTTAGTCAACAGAACCCGTCAGCCCCCAAACGCGCAAACGTCGCTAGCCCGACGCGCTCTCCCTCAGCTCAGGGCACGATCCTCGATACGGCTCGTAGTGCCAGATCTCGTTCGCGCAGATCTGGCAGAGGCCGAAGGCTGCGCATCGACGCCCGCGAGAGTGGTGGGCTTGTCGTCAGCGCGAGATCTCCTGCTCCGAGCTAGTCGTGCGTGCGGTGAATCAGCCGTGACAGAACGATGGCACTACGCGTGTGGTCCACGTTGGGGGCAACGCGCACACGCTCGAGGGCGATTTCGAGCGAGGGGATGTCACGCGAACGCATGTGCACGATGGCATCGGCGGAGCCGGTGACGGTACCGGCGTCGACGACATCCGGAATGCCAGAGAGAATGCGGCGCAGTTCGTCGGGTGCCACGGTGCCGCGGCAGAAGAGCTCAACGTACGCCTCGGTCGCGAGACCGTCGACCGCAGGGTCGACCTGGATCGTGAAGCCGCGAATGACTCCGTCGGCGACGAGCCGGTCGACGCGGCGCTTGACGGCGGAGGCCGAAAGGCCGATGACCTCACCGATGTCGCCGTAGCCCGCGCGGGCGTTGACGCGAAGGCGATCGATGATTCCGTAGTCGAGACTGTCCATCCAGACACAGTAGCGGTGGTTTGTTGCGTGCAGGTAACAGTCAACGCAGATTTGGTGCGCCCTACGCCGAGACATTGAGCAATGATGCGTGTGACCATGGATTCATGACCATCACCGACACCTCCGCAACCGTGCCCAGCCGCACAGCGACGAAGCGCACAGTGCTTATGTGCCGCCCCGAATTCTTCACAGTCGTCTACCGCATTAACCCGTGGATGGACCCGGCCCTCCCCACCGACACCTCACTCGCGGTGCGCCAGTGGCAGACGCTCTACGACACGTACATCGACCTCGGCTTCGACGTGAAGCTCGTTGACCCGATCGACGGCCTGCCCGACATGGTCTACGCGGCAAACGGCGGCTTCGTCATCGACAACATCGCCTACGGTGCTTCGTTCACCCACCCAGAGCGACAGCCCGAGGGCCCCGCGTACATGGAGTGGTTTGCCGCGAACGGTTTCGACGTGCGCGACCCGCAGAACATCAACGAGGGCGAGGGCGACTTCCTGCTCGTCGGCCCGCGCATCCTCGCCGGCACCGGCTTCCGCAGCGCATCGAACAGCCACGAAGAAATCGCGGGCATCTACAACCGCGAGGTCGTTACCCTCAACCTGATCAACCCGAGTTTCTACCACCTCGACACTGCAATAGCGGTGTTGGATGACACGAACATCGCGTACCTCGAAAGCGCCTTCGATGAGGCCTCTCTCGAAAAGCTTCGTGCGCTCTACCCCGATGCGATTCTCGCCACCGAGGAAGACGCCGCAGTGCTCGGCCTCAACTCGTACTCCGACGGCTACAACGTCGTCATCGCGAGCCGCGCGAAGGACTTCGAGCGCCAGCTGCGCGAGCGCGGGTACAACCCCATCGGCGTCGACCTGTCAGAGCTGCTGCTCGGCGGCGGCGGAGTGAAGTGCTGCACACTGGAGCTGCGGTCATGAGTGGTCTCGACAAGCTCGACCTGGTCACTTCGACAGGCTCAGCACAGCGTTCGACAGGCTCAACCACCGCGGCCGGGTTTCTTGAGCTCGAAGACCAGCACGCCGCACACAACTACCACCCGCTCGAAGTAGTCGTCGAGAGCGGCGAGGGAGCCTGGGTCACCGACGTCAGCGGACGGAAGTATCTCGATTGCCTCGCGGCTTATAGCGCCGTGAACTTCGGCCACGGACATCCAACCCTCATTGCCGCTGCGAAGGCGCAACTCGACCGAATCACGCTGACGAGTCGCGCGTTCCATAATGACCAGCTCGGCCCGTTCGTCGCTGCGCTCGCCGAACTTGCGGGCAAAGACATGGTGCTGCCGATGAACACCGGAGCCGAGGCGGTGGAGTCTGCGGTCAAGATCGCTCGCGCCTGGGGCTACCGGGTGAAGGGCGTCACGCCCGACCGCGCGACGATCATCGTGATGGACGGCAACTTCCACGGCCGCACGACGACCATCATCAGCTTCTCGAACGACGAGCAGGCGCGGGCCGACTTTGGGCCATTCACTCCCGGCTTCGTGAGCGTGCCCTACGGCGATGCCGCTGCACTCGAGGCTGCGATCACCGACGACACCGTCGCCGTGCTCGTCGAGCCGATTCAGGGCGAGGCCGGCATCGTTGTTCCGCCAGCCGACTACCTGCCCGCCGTGCGCGAGATCGCGACGCGCACGAACATCCTGTTCATCGCCGACGAGATCCAGTCAGGGCTCGGCCGTACCGGCGCGACGTTCCAGTGTGACAACTCCGGCGTCGTTCCCGACCTTTACCTGCTCGGCAAGGCGCTCGGCGGCGGCATCGTTCCGGTGAGCGCTGTCGTTGGCAACAAGGACATCCTCGGGGTGCTGCGCCCCGGCGAACACGGCTCGACCTTCGGCGGCAACCCGCTCGCGGCTGCCGTTGGCCGCGCGGTAGTCGAGCTACTCGCTACCGGCGAAATGCAGGAGCGCGCCCGTCTTCTCGGAGACAGGCTGCAGGGCGGCCTGCGCCAGGTCATCGGCCACGGTGTTCTGGCAGTGCGAGGTGCCGGCCTGTGGGCGGGCGTCGACATCGACCCAGCGCTGGCCACTGGCCGTCAGGTCTGCGAACTGCTCATGGAGCGCGGCGTGCTCGTGAAAGACACCCACGGCTCAACAATCCGCTTCGCGCCGCCCATCGTGGCGACGCCAGAAGACCTCGACTTCGCTGTCGAGCAGCTCGAGGCAGTACTCATCGAGCTCGCGGGCTGAGGCCCCCGAGAGCGCGGCCATCCCCCCCGACGGGCCGCGCTCTCGGCAGCCGCACGCCAGTTGTGAAGTGCGGTCGCGGGGCAAAGGCCGCGGCCGCACTTCAGAACTGGCAGTTGGGGCGAGCGCTCAGTTGCGAGCCGCGAAATTGTGAGTTTCGCGCGCCCAGCGAGTACGCGAAGGTGCGCAACTCACAAACGTGCGGCTACTCGCCCGACACCGGCTTACGAGACAGGCCGACGGATGTCGCACCCTTCGTTGTGGCGGCAGTCACGGCCGCGGTGTCATCTGCCTTTGTGTAGGCGTTGCGCAACTTGACCGGGTCAACGTGGGTGCCCTTGCGCTTCTCCTGTCGAGCCTTGTAGGTGAGGTTGAGCGCCTCGACAATGATCGCGAACGCGATCGGCACGTAGATGAGCGCCTTGTCGATGTGCACCTCGAAGCCGTCGGCGATGAGCGTGAAGCCGATCAGCACGAGGAATGCGAGCGCGAGCATCTTCACGGTGGGGTGCTTGTTGACAAAGCCGAAGATGAACTTCGACGAGAAGAGCATGACGCCGAACGAGAGAACGACGGCGACGATGATGACGAGCAGGTTGTCGACCATGCCCACAGCGGTGATGACCGAGTCGAACGAGAAGACGATGTCGAGCAGCAGGATCTGGGCGATGATCGCGCCGAAGGTCACGGCCTTGCCGTTGCCGCCCTCGCCGTGCGACTCGGCACCCTCGAGCTTCTCGTGGATCTCGTGCACCGCTTTGTAGACGAGGAAGAGTCCACCCGCGATGAGGATGAGGTCGCGCCCGGAGAATCCCATGCCGGCCACGGCAAAGAGGTCGTTCGTCAGCGAGATGATCCACGAGGCGAAGAACAGCAGCCCGATGCGGATGAGCATCGCGAGCGTGAGTCCGAGGTTGCGGGCCTTCGCCTGCTGCTCGACGGGCAGCTTCGACGCGAGGATCGAGATGAAGATGACGTTGTCTACACCCAGCACGATCTCCAGAACGAAGAGCGTGAGGAAGGCAACGATGAGGTCAGGGGTCAGTTCGAGAGCGAAGTCCACGGCCTGAGATTACCGATGATTTCTCTGGTAAACCACTGGGAGCCCATGGGTACCTAGCCGAACAGATCTGGATAGTGCTCGCGGGTGATCACGTGTTCCGCCCGAATCGTCGGGTCGAGGTCGTTCTGCCAGCCCAGCTCGTCGAACCGTTTCTCGAAGTGCAACGCGTTGGCGAGGTCTGCCTCCGTGATGCGAAAGGGGTCGTCTGCCGCGCGCAGCGAAAAGCTCAGGGTGACGGTGCGGCGACCTGGCGTCCATCTGCCCGGTGCACCGATGCCGAGCTCGACCCGGACGCCGTCGATCGTGGGGGCCGCCATCCGGCGTATGAACCCGGGCACCGCTGTGGTTGCGAACTCGAGACCTTCGTCACCTACGCGCGTGGCCACTCCGAACCGCGCAAGGCGAGCCGCGGCATCCACCTCGTCGTCGCAAATGAACCGTGCGACGAACTGGTCACGTCCGTCGTCGCGAGGGCGCACAACTTCGAGACGGAAGTACCGCAACTGCGGAAGCCACTCGCGCCACACGGCGGCGGGCTGGGAGTAGAACAGCAGGTTGTCGGGAATGCGCGGAAATCGCGCAACGTCGTCGATATCGCCTCGCCCGATCACGTCGCCCGAGACTTCAGAGGCGATGGATGGCGCGGAGCCGTCTTTCGGCACAACGACGAAGCGTGGCGGCTGCAGCCGTTGCCGGTCGAGGCGGGTCATGTAATAGCGCTGCGAGTTGACGACGATGGCCCAGGCGTCGGCAGTCTCGAGCCACTCCTGATCCCAGACGAGGTCAAGATCGTGGTCGAGCAGCTCGCCCGCAACACGGCGAGCAGTTTCGACGGTTATCACCGCGGGCAGGTTGGAATCGCGCTTCCACACGTACCGAATGTCGGGTGCGCGATCTTCGTTGCGTGATCCGTCGGTCTCTTCGACCGGGGTGAAGCCGTGCTTCTCGTAGAAGCGCTGCGCGGGTGTGTTCGTTCGAAAAGTCCAGAGCTGTAAACCGTTCGCTCGCTCGCGCTTTGCGACCTCGACGAGCTGCGAACCGAGACCGGAGCGCCTGAGCGTCGAGTAGACGTAGAGCTGGTCGAGCCAGTCGCCGTTGAGGGTCATCATTGCGAGCACGTCGTTGTTCGCGGCGACAGCGACCCAGGTTTCGCGCTGTCGCAGCAACACCTCGCTCACAAACCACTCGTCTTCGCGCAGGGTGTGACTGCTCTGAGGCACAAGCCCACGGGCTGCGAAGCGTGACTCGCGAAACACGCGAGTGACGGCGTCTGCGTCGGAATGGCCCGCGCGGCGAATCGTGACGTCCATACGAATAGTGTTGCAGCGTGAACGCCCTCGACGCAGTTGACCCGCTTGCCCGATACCGCGACCTGTTTATCCAGGCTCCGGATGTCGCGGCCTACCTCGATGGAAACTCCCTCGGCCGACCACTGGCCGTGACCCCGGGTCGCGTCGCCGAGTTCGTAACCGAGCAGTGGGGTTACACCCTTATCCAAGGCTGGGACAACGGGTGGATGTCGCTTGCGCAGTCGATCGGCGACGACCTCGGTCGCGTGGCTCTCGGTGCCGCGCCCGGGCAGACGACGATTGGCGACTCGACGACGGTGCTGCTGTACAAGCTTGTGCGCGCGGCGGCCGACCTGCGACCCGGCCGCACAGAGCTGGTGATCGACCGCGACAACTTTCCGACTGACCGCTATGTGCTCGAGGGCATCGCCGCCGAGCGCGGGCTTACGATCCGCTGGATCGAGGCGAGCGACGTCACGATCGACCGACTGCCGTTGAGCGAGCAGACAGCTGTTGTTGTGCTCAGCCACGTCGCATACCGCTCGGGCTTTTTGGCAGACGTGCCGGCGCTCACGGCCGCCATCCATGACCACGGTGCGCTCGTTGTCTGGGACCTCTGCCATTCCGCGGGCGTTGTGCCGACGCGCCTCGACGACTGGGGAGTCGACCTCGCCGTCGGCTGCACCTACAAGTACCTCAACGGCGGCCCGGGCAGCCCGGCATTTGCGTATGTGCGCAGCGACCTGCTCGGAGAGATTCGCCAGCCGATTCAGGGCTGGCTCGGAAGCGCGCGTCCGTTCGAGATGGGCCAGGGCTACGAGCCCGCGGAGGGCATCACCCGCATGCTCAGCGGAACGCCCCCGGTTATCGGCATGCTCGCGATGCGCGACATGATCGCGCTCATCGATGAGGCGGGCATCGACGCGATTCGGGCGAAGTCGGTGGCGCTCACTGAATACGCGATCGCGCTCGCCGACGAGTTGCTGCCCGCCGTCACCCTGTCGACACCGCGCGCGGCTGACAACCGCGGCGGCCACATCACGCTCGACCACCCGTCATTCGAGGCGATGATGCCGAAACTATGGCAGCGCGGTGTGATCCCCGACTTCCGCCGACCGACCGGCATCCGCCTCGGACTCTCGCCGCTCTCGACGAGCTTCGCCGAGGTCGAGCTCGGTGTGCGAACGATTGCCGAGCTACTCGCGGTCGAATAGCAGGGGAGCGAGGCGGCGCGCGAGCGTCACCGCGTCGTCTGCCCGGGCAACGGCCCCACTGTTGTACAACTGCGCGAGACCGTGCACGAGTGCGTGCGCCGCGAGCGCTTCATCAGGCGAATTGGATGTCACGGTGCCCAGCCCGCGGCGAAAAACCTCATCGGCTGCCGCGCGTGCCGCCGCGAGATCCGGATTGTCGGCGCGCAGCGAGTCGGTTGCGAACATCACCGTGAACCGCCCGCGCTCATTGACGGTTGCGAAGCGAACGTAGGCAACGGCGGCCTCGAGAAAGTCGTCGACATCGAGCGCTGCGGCCAGGCGCGCGAAGCCCTGCGTGGCGAGTGCCGTGAGCAACCCCTGCCGGTCGCCGAAGTGGTGAGCCGGCGCCGCGTGCGAAACCTCGAGTCGCCGCGCGAGTTCGCGCAGGGTGAGTGCGCCGATGCCGTCGGTCTCGACGATGCGCGCGGCCTCGTCGAGAGCCTCTTCGCGCAGGGTTCCGCGGTGGTAGGGCCTCATGCCGCAATCCTATCTAGCCATTGACAAGATAGCGAGTGCATGTCAATCTATCCACTGACTAGATAGGAGATCGACATGGCACCGCTTATCGTGCTCGTGTGCGTAACGGCACTCGCCAGACTTCTCGGCCTCGTCGTGCAGCCCCTCAATGATTGGCCGGTCGCGACAGCAATCGGCCTCGCCGCGATGTTCGTGATGACGTCGATCACCCACTTCGTGCAACCGCGCCGCCGCGGGCTCATTGCGATTGTGCCGCCCGTCTTCGCGCGGCCCGACATTCTCGTGAGCATCACGGGCGCACTCGAGTTTTTCGGAGCAGTCGGTCTTTTCGTGCCGGTCACGCGCGCCGCCGCCGCTGTGTGCCTCGGCCTGCTGCTGCTCGTGCTCTTCCCGGCCAATGTTTACGCCGCAGGTGCGCAGCGGCACCCCGATTCGCCGCACACTCCGCTCGTTGCGCGCACGCTCTACCAACTCGTTTTTCTCGCGGCGTGCATTGTGGTCGTCGTTGGGGTGTGACAGAGGTTTCCATCGCCAGCTGCAATCTGTACGTTGTTCACATCTGTGGTGAGAAAAGGAAACGGCGCAATGCGAAAACTGGTCTACGGCATGAACGTGACGGTGGATGGCTACGTTTCTGCACCGGGTGACGACATCGGGTGGGGAGTGCCGAGCGATGAGCTGTTTCAGTTCTGGCTCGACGAAGAGCTGGCGATCGGTCTCTTTCTCTACGGCCGCAGGCTCTGGGAGGGCATGAACGCCCACTGGCCAACCGCCGACCAACTTGCCGATGCGACCGCCGCGCAGGTCGAGTTCTCGCGTAACTGGCGCGATACGCCGAAGGTGCTCTTCTCGTCGACCGTAGAGAAGGCCGACTGGAACACCCGCGTCTTCGGCGGTGACGCCGTGGCCGAGATCGCGAGGCTCAGGGCCGACGAGGGCGAGCCGATGCGAGTCGGTGGCTCAGCGCTCGCTGCGGCGGCCATGCATGCAGGGTTGATCGACGAGTTCACGATCGTCACTCATCCGGTGCTCGTTGGCGGCGGAAAAAGATTCTTCACCGACCTGGATGGCGGGGTAGACCTCGACCTCGTGGAGACGCGCGCGTTTCGGGGCGGTGTCGTTATGACGCGGTACGAGACGAAGCGCTAGCCCAGCACTCCCGAGAGCACGAGGTCGACCCGACGCTCGAGCTCGGCGTCGGTGTCGGCGAAACGCTCGGTGGCCCAGGCCAGGGCGGTGATGAGCCCGAAGACCTCGTTGGGTGTGAGGTCGAGCCGCGCCATCCCGCCGTCTTGTGCTTTGAGAAGCAGCATCTGGGTGCGCAACTGCAGGGGCGCACACGCGATGCGCAGGGGCGAGTCGGCGGGGGATTGCGCAACGGCGTCGGCGAGTCCGCGCCAGAGGCCGAGGTTTGCCGCGAGTTCGACGAACCACTCGCGCAGAGCGACGGCCGGGTCGGGGTGCCCGCCAAGTTCTCGCGCAATGGCGTCGAGCTCGGCGAAGCGAAAGCGCAGCGTCTCGACGATGAGCGAGTCGCGGGTGGGGAAGTGCCGGTAGAGGGTCGCGTTTCCGACGCCGGCCTGAGCTGCGATGTCGTCGAGCGACGCCCCGGTGCCGTGCAGCTCAAAGGCTTCGCGTGCTGCTTCGACGACGGCGTCGTAGTTGCGCTGGGCGTCGGCGCGGAGAGCTCGAGACACGGTTCTGCTTTCAAAGTGGGGATAGTCCCCGTATAGTGAAACGAAGTGGGGACGTTCCCCACTTTACCGCGAGGAGACACCATGTTGGCAGTAACCGAAGAAACATTCGTCGAGGCAGTTCTTGATGCCGACGGCCCCGTGCTCGTCGAATTCTGGGCCGAGTGGTGCGGACCCTGCCGCGCGGTGAGCCCGATACTCGAGCAGATTGCCGCCGAAAACCCCGACACGATCACGATCGTCAAGGTCAACGCCGACGACAATCCACAGATCGCGATGGACTACCGCGTGACATCCATCCCCGCGATGAAGCTCTTCAACAAGGGCGAGCTCATCAAGACGATTGTCGGCGCGAAGCCCAAGCCCGCTATCGAACACGAGCTCGCTGGAGTACTTGCTGGTTAGAGCTTCTGCGGGTAGATCGTCTCGCCCCGTTCGAGTTGCTCGATGAACTTCACAATGTTGCGCTCACGTGTCTCGGCACGCTTCACGTGGTGCAAACGGCCAAGAATCGCGTACCGGTTCTGGCTCGTCAGCTTCGGAAAAAACGCAGCGGCAGCTGGGCTCGCGGCGAGGGCTGCCGCAAAATCGTCGGGCACTGTGATCGCCGCGGAGCCGGGGTAGGCGGCATCCCACCGGCCGTCGGCCTTGGCGCGATCGATCTCGGCCTGGCCTGCGGGCTGCATACGCCCCGCTTCGATGAGCGCGGCGACCTTGCCCTGGTTGATGATCGACCACGGGCTGCGCTTGACGCGCGGCGTGTAGTTCTGCAGAAAGAAGTCGTCGTCGAGCGCGTTGCGCCGCCCGTCGATCCAGCCGTACATCAGCGCGACGTCGAGCGCCTCGACATAGCTGACGCTCGCGAACGCACTGCCCTTCTTGACATGCTTCAGAATCACGCCGGTGGATGTCGCGTGGTTGCTGTCTAGCCACGCCTCCCACTCGGCGGCGGTCTCGAAGTGCAGCGTCTCGCGGTCGGCCATGCCCTTACTGTACGACCGACCTACGACGCCCTTACGTTAGGAAGCGCTGATGCGAATGATCACCCGGTGCGCGTTGCCTTTCGAGGCGAGCCGCTCGATGAATGAGACCAGGTAGTACTCGAACTTGTACTTACGTTTGATGCGGTCGAGCGCCGCGGGCGTCTCTTCTTCTTCAACCGCTGCGGCCTCAACAACGGGAGCACCATCGGCGACCTTGCCCATGCGGCTGCAGGGCCGCATCTCGACGAGCGGGTTGTTGCGCAGACGCTTGAGCTTGCCAGCGCCCACAGGTGTCGTTACGACGAGGTCGTCGCCATCCTGCGCGATCCAGACGGGGGTCGAGACCCCGACGCCGGTCTTGCGAAACGTGGTGAGCGAGACAAAGCGCGCTTTGTTGAGTTCGGCAAGATCCATGTCGCCAGACTAGGGCCGAAAGTACCCGCGCAAGAACTCATCGAACGCGGCGGCCATGTCGAAACTGTCGTCGAGCAGCCACTGCTGTTGCAGGCCGTCCATCACGGCCGGGATGATCCGGGCCGCGACCTCGACATTGATGCTCGAGTCGATGCGACCGTGAGCGAGGGCGTCGCGAATTGTCTCCTCGGCGAGAACGCGCCCCGCTGCGTACCGATCAACAAAATACGAGTGCGCGGGGTGCTCTGGATCGGTGGCCTCTGCAGAGATGACCGTGTACAGCGAGGTGAGCCCGCGGGTCGACTGGTTGTAGGCGACGACCTTGCGGGTCTGCTCGAGCAGGGTCGTTTCGGAGACATCGCCGGCTGCCTCGCGAACGCGCTCATCGCGCTGCCGCAGCACCTCGGTGAACAACTCCTCTTTCGAGGCGAAGTGGTGCATGACCCCGGCCGTCGTCAGGCCGACGCGTTTGGCAACCTCACGCAGGGATCCGGAGTGGTACCCGCCGCGCGCGAAAACCGCCAGTGCGGCATCCACGATCTCCTGGCGTTTGGCTTTTCCCTTGGCGTAGCTTCCGCGCTGGCTGGGCGTTGACTGAACTGTCATTCTCAAAACCTACCGCACTAAAGGTTTTCTGCGATAGGGTGACACTCGTTCGGGGGACAAAGACCAATGGAGGTCAGAAATGAACCGATGGATGGCAGGCGCGGCGCTCACAGCCGCTGCCGCATTAGTGCTTACGGGATGTGGGCGCACCGACGGGCCCGCTGGCTCGAACGAGAGCAAGGGCGCGATCGACAACGAACCCGCGACCGGCGAGATCACGATCTGGGCAATGGGCAATGAGGGCGAAGTGCTCGATCAGCTCGCCGCGAAGTTCGAAGACGAGAACCCGGATGTCACGGTCAATGTGACGGCCGTGCCGTGGGAGTCCGCGCACGATCGCATCGCGACATCCATCGCCGGTGGGGAGACTCCGGATATCTCGATGCTCGGCACAACCTGGGTCGGCGAGTTCGCCGCGACCGGGGCACTCGAACCGACGCCGGAGGGGCTTGTCGAACCGAGTGACTTCTTCGAGGGTTCGTGGGGAACCGCCGTCGTTGACGATGTCGCCTACGGGGTGCCGTGGTACGTCGACACGCGTGTGCTCTACTACCGCACCGACATGGCCGAGGCCGCAGGGGTAGAGCCGCCGACCACGTGGGAAGAGTCAAAGACCTTCTCGGCAGCGCTGCAGAAGCAGGGTGCCAAGTCGGGCGTCTCGCTTCCGCCGGGTGGATTCGACTCGTGGCAGTACATCTCGCCGAACGCCTGGCAAGACGGCGGTGACATTCTGAGCGAAGACGGTTCGGAGTTCACCTTCGACACCGAGGCGTGGAAGGCAGCTTTCGAGTACTACAACAGCTACTTCGAAGAGGGCATCGCTGAGCCGACGCGATTTGAAACCGGCGAGATCGAGCAGGAGTTCATCGACGGCACGGTCGGTTCGTTCTACAGCGGACCTTTCCACGTCGGCCTTCTGCGCGAACAGGGCGGCGAAGACTTCGCTGACAAGTTCGCCGTAGCGATGGTTCCCGGCGAATCGAGCCGCACGTCGTTCACCGGTGGTGGCAACCTCGCCGTCTTCAACGACAGCGAGAACCGCGACGCCTCGTGGAAGTTCGTGCGCTGGCTGAGCGAGCCAGAGACGCAGATCGAGTGGTACGGAATCTCCACCGACCTGCCCTCGACGACCGCTGCGTTCGAAGACCCGCAGTTTGCTGACGACCCCTACCTGAGCGTCTTCGCCGAGCAGCTCGCCGACTCAAAGGCGCCGCCGGCGATTCCGACCTGGGCACAGGTCTCGGCCGTCATCGACCAGGAGCTCGAGAAGGTCACGCGCGGCGACACAACTGTCGATGAGGCCATCGCGACGATTCAGGAACAGGCGACGTCGATCGGCACGGGTAACTAACGTGACGACCGCCGCCCTCACAAAAAAGGGCAACAGAGCGGGAAGGCAAACCCTCATCGCATGGGGGTTTGCCGCCCCGTTTATGATCCTGTTTCTCGTCTTTATGGCGGGGCCGATCCTGGCCTCGCTCGCGATGAGCTTCACCGACCTGACGACGCGCGACCTGCGCTCGCCGTTCAACGTCAACATCATCGGGTTCGAGAACTACATTCGGCTGTTCCAGGACGAACGTTTTGTGCACTCGCTGCTCAACACGGGAATCTTTGTGATCGTGGGCGTACCTCTCACGATCGCGGTTGCGATGCTCGTGGCGCTCGCGCTCAATACCGGCATCACGAAGTTTCGTACGGTGTTTCGCGTGGGGTATTACGCGCCGGTCGTGACATCCATCGTCGCTATTGCGATTGTCTGGCGCTTTATTCTTCAGAACGACGGGCTTCTCAACGGCGTGCTCAGCTGGGTCGGCATCACCGGCCCGAACTGGCTCGAAGACACCTTCTGGGCGCTGCCGTCGCTCATTCTGATGGCGGTGTGGCGCAATATCGGCACGCTGATGGTCATCTTTTTGGCCGGGTTGCAGGGTGTTCCGAAAGAGCACCACGAAGCAGCAATGGTGGATGGCGCGAACGCCGTGCAGCGCTTCTTCAATGTGACGCTTCCGGCCCTTCGGCCCACCCTGCTGTTCGCAGCGGTCATCACGAGCATCGGTTTTCTCCAGTTCTTCGAGGAGCCGTTTGTGATGACCCGCGGTGGCCCGCTCGACGCGACCCTGTCGAGTGCGATGTACACGTTCAACCAGTTCGGGTTCGGCAACTACTCGTACGCCTCGGCCGCGAGCTACGTGCTGTTCTTGGCGATCGTTGTGCTGTCGCTCGTGCAATTCCGACTGCTGAAGAGGGAGGACTGAGATGACCACGGACGTCGCAACACCGGTGCTCACAAAGGCCCGTCGCAGCGCGCTCAACCCGCGCCCGAAGATCTGGCTCTACGTTGTGCTTGCCGTCGGGTTCATCGCGATGATCTTTCCGTTCATCTGGATGATTCTCGGGTCGTTCAAGACGAACGCCGAGATCAGGTCGAACCCGCTCGGGCTGCTGCCCGCTGCGCCGACACTCGACAACTACACGCAGTTGTTCGGTCGCCTCGATTTCGCGACGTACTTCACAAACAGTGTTGTTGTCGCGGTGTTTGTGACCCTCGGCAACATCATCTTCTCGTCGATGGTCGGCTACGCGCTCGCGAAGCTGGAGTTTCGCGGCAAAAAGGTGCTGTTCGTTCTGGTGCTCGGAACCCTGATGGTTCCGGGAGTCGTCACGTTTGTGCCGCTGTTCGTACTCACGTCGAACCTTGGTCTCGTGAACTCGTACCCAGGGCTCATCCTGCCGTTCCTGATCACGCCGCTCGGTGTCTTTCTGATGCGGCAGTTCATCTCCGGGCTGCCCGACGACATCATCGAGGCCGCGCGCATCGACGGGGCGTCGGAATGGCGCATCTTCCTTCGCGTGATCATGCCTCTGTGTGGCCCCGCGGTCGCGACGCTCACGATTTTGACCTTCCTCGGCAGCTGGAACAACTTTCTCTGGCCACTCGTCGTGGCGACGAGCGAAGAGAAATACACGCTGCCAGTTGCGCTCGCGCTCTATTCGGTGGGGCAGAACGCGGCGCAGTATGGATTGATGATGGCGGGCGCGGTGGTCGTGGTGATTCCCGTGCTGCTCGTCTTCATCGTGTTGCAGCGCTACTTCGTGCAGGGCATAGCCCTCACGGGAATCAAGTAAAAAAACATATCGCTGGTTGAGTAGCGCGCTTAACGCGCGTATCGAAACCTCATGAGGGTTTCGATGCGGCCGTGAGCGGCCTACTCAACCAGCGAAAAGATCGGAGCATCACATGTCTTTTCCGCAGGGCTTTCTCTGGGGCGCATCAACCGCGGCACACCAGGTCGAGGGCAACAACGTAAACAGCGACTGGTGGGCGCGCGAGCACGGCAACCTTGAGGGCGCGCCTCCGGTCGAGCAGCCGAGCGGCGACGCCGCCGACAGCTTTCATCGCTACCCAGAAGACATGCGCCTGCTGCGCGACGCGGGTCTCGATACCTACCGTTTCAGCATCGAGTGGGCCCGCATCGAGCCAGAGCCCAAGTTTTTCTCGCTCGCGATGATCGACCACTACCGACGCATGATCGACACGGCCCGCGACCTCGGACTCACCCCGATGGTCACGCTGCACCACTTCACCAACCCGATCTGGTTCGCCCGGGATGTAACGTGGAACGACCCGCGCTCGGTCGATCACTTCGCGCGCTTTGTGCAACGCGTGCTGCCGCTGCTCGAAGACGTCGAGCTTGTATGCACCATCAACGAGCCCAACATGCTCGCGACGATCATGGCGCCGGCGAACGAGGGCTGGTCGGGAATCGGCATCCCACCCGGCGACGCCCAGATCACCGAGCACCTCATCTCGGCGCACCAGTTCGCAACGGCCCTCGTGCGCAGCGTCGGCAAGAAGGCAGGCTGGTCGATCGCGACGCAGGCATACATTGCGGAGCCGGGCTTCGAGGCCGAGGCCGATGCGCACGCGTCATCCAGAGAAGATGTTTTCTTGGATGCCTCGTCAGGCGACGATTGGGTCGGCATTCAGGCCTACACGCGAACTCGTATCGGCGAGGGCGGGCCGATGCCCATCCCAGACGGCGCAGAGACGACGCTCACCGGGTGGGAGTTCTATCCGGGTGCGCTTGAGTACGGCATTCGTCGCTCGTGGGAGCGCAACGGTGTGCCGATCTTCGTGACCGAGAACGGTGTCGCAACGGCCGACGACTCGCGGCGCATTGCCTACACGCAGGGTGCGCTCGAGGGAGTCTCGGCCGCCATCTCGGACGGAGTGGACGTGCGCGGGTACCTGCACTGGAGCGCACTCGACAACTACGAGTGGGGCAGCTATGCGCCCACCTTTGGGCTCATCGGCTGGGATCGCACAACCTTCGCGCGGTACCCGAAGCCGTCGCTGGCCTGGCTGGGGCAGGTAGCGAAACGAAATTCGGTGGTTGAGTAGGCGCGCCAGCGCCGTATCGAAACCTCGCCCCGGTGGTCGAGCTCGTCGAGACCTCCCTGGCCCACCCTCGCTGGTTGAGTAGGCGCGCCAGCGCAGTACCGAAACCTCCAGCTCAGCGGTTTCGATACCCTCGCTAGCGCTCACTACTCAACCAACGACAACTACGCCGACCGCACCAGCGTCAGTAGAAGGAACGCGGCAGCAATCACGATCGGCAGCAGCCCGATTCCCGAGAGCGAGATGGTGGCGATCGCGAGCCCCTTCGAGGCTCCCGGTCGACGAACCGCGACGATGCCCAAAACCAGGGCGGCGATCGCGGCCGGAATCCACAGTATCGACGTAT
>Ga0247817_10000169_pt1 | contig 42040 bp, 36 predicted proteins | sample UWRJL212509R1_FD_178010 | JGI IMG/M metagenome (GOLD analysis project Ga0247817, IMG submission 178010) | Plant litter microbial communities from Arlington Agricultural Research Station in Wisconsin, United States - UWRJ-L212-509R-1 | ecosystem: Environmental > Terrestrial > Plant litter >... | reverse complement strand
AGGGTATAGCATCAACTGAAAAGGCTTGTCGTATTTTACCAGTTCGTTAATCAACAATTCGGCATTTTTGTAATGCACGTTATCATCTCCCGTGCCATGAATATACAGCAGATCGCCCTTCAGGTTTTTTGCATACGTAACCGGCGATCCTTTAGTAAATACTGCCCTGCCCGCATCATCAGTAGGTACGCCCATGTATCGCTCCTGGTAAATGTTATCATAAGTAAGCTGATCGTCCACCGCGGCAACAGCTATGCCCGTTTTGTAGATCTCCGGGTACTGGAACATCAGGTTAAGGGTTGATGATCCGCCGCCGCTCCAGCCATGCACGGCTATGCGGGTTGGGTCAACAAATGGCCATTTCATTATCTCGGTAGCAGCCATTGCCTGGTCGCGTATGTTAATCAGACCTATGTTTTTGTATATAGCCTGACGCCACGCAGCCCCCTTAGGTGCCGGCGAGCCGCGGCCATCAACAGAGATATAAATGTATCCATCGTCGGCCATGCTGCCTGCGTACCTTGAGTTTTTACCCGCGCTGTAAGTATCGGCAGAGGTTTGGGTTGCAGGTTCGCCATAAACGAAGAATACAACAGGGTATTTCTTGTTAGCATCAAAGTTGGTGGGCTTAACCATCCAGCCGTCCATTTCAATGCCGTCAACAGTTTTTATTTTGAAAAACTCGGGCTTGTTTTTGGCATCAATGTTTAATTTTAGTTGAGCGCCGCTTATGTATTTGTGCTCTGGCAAACTTACAACGTCGCCTGCAGCCGCTGTATAGCTGTTCTGAAAAGAGTGTATCGCCACCTTGCCATTCGGCGAAATATCATAACTATGCGTACCCGGCAACGCGTAAGGCGAAAGACGCTCGGCCCTGCCGCCGCTAATTTTAACCCTGTGCAGGTAACGCTGCGTAGCATTATCCGGCGAGGCAATGAAGTAGACGTATCCCGCCTTTTCGTCTATTAGACTTATGCTGATAACGTCATAATCGCCCGGGGTTATCAAAGCTTCTTTGCCATCAATACCCACGCGATAAATGTGTTTCCAACCGTCTTTTTCGGTTAGTAATAAAAATGCTTTGCCTTGGTTTACCCAGTCCCAGCCAACAGCTTTTCCTCGCACATCAACCCAAGCCTTGCTTTTTTCATTATAGATAGAACGTGCAGCACCTGTTTGCGCGTTGCATATAAAAATGTTCTCGTCGTTCTGCGCGCGGTTAAGTTGCAGCAATATTAGTTCGGTGGCGTTAGTTGTCCACTCCATGCGGGGGATGTAATGTTGTACGGCATCGCCAGGCACATTCATCCAAGTGGTTTTAGCGGTTGTTACATCCACCACGCCCACCTTGCAGGAACTCGGATCTTCGCCTGCTACCGGATATTCAACAGGTACGACAAAAGGGTAGGTGGCGTCGGTAGTATTAAGCATCAGGTAGTTTTTTATTTTGCGGGCATCCAGTTGCCAGTAGGCAATACTCTTACTATCCGGCGACCAGCGGAAACCATCACGAGCGTCAAACTCTTCCTCGTAAGCCCAATCAAAAGTGCCGTTTATTAACCTGTCGGTGCCGTCGGTGGTTAAGGCTTTTACTGTGCCGCCGGCAACATCCTCTACATAAATATTGTTACCACTAACATAAGCCACTTTGCCACCATCAGGCGATAACTTGGCAAACATTAAAGAGGATGCAGGTTTATCCTTGCCTATTTGCTTAAGGGTTTGTGTAGTTGCATCAAAGAGCCAATAATCTCCACGGGTATCTTGCCGCCAAACTTTTTTGGTGTTGGTATTGATCAGGATTTTCTGCCCGTCTGTAGTAATGGTAAACCGGCGTACACTGATAGGCTTGCCACCCTGCGGGGTAAGCTGCGCTACGCTTGCTAATACGGTTTTCTTGGTCGCGTCGCGGGCATCAAGAGCCACTATCTCGCCATTTTGCGTGGTGTAGTATTGATAGCCATCGGGAGCCCAGTAACGCTGAGCTTTGGAGGTATTAACAAAAAACAGGAACGCCAGAACCGGCGATAATAATTTTATCGAAAACTTCATGAGAATAATTTCAGTTAATGTAAAATAAGCTATTGCTTAATTTGGCGTTAAAATTAATATTTTATAACGTTATTTAAACCTTTGTAAACTTAAATAGCATTAACGCTATTATAAATCTATATATACCTGGTTTTTAATGAGAAGAATTGTACTAATAATTGGCTGTGTATGCCTCGCCGTTAACGTTTTTGCCCAACATGCAGACAGGAGTTTGTTTATAAGGGATAGCCTTGATACGTACATTAACCGTGCAATGACCCTGTGGCGGATACCCGGCGTGGCAGTTTGCGTGGTAAAGGATAACCAGGTGGTGCTGATGAAGGGCTACGGTATCAAAGAGATGGGCCTTAACGAAAGGGTAGACGAGAACACCCTTTTTATGATAGGGAGCAATACAAAGGCGTTTACCGCCACCGCGCTTGCTATGTTGGCTAATGAGAATAAGCTATCGTTAGATGATAAGGTAACAAAGTATTTCCCCTGGTTTAAGCTGGATGATAAGGCGGCGGGCGAGATGGCTACTGTGCGCGATCTGTTGTGTCATCGCCTTGGCCTAAAAACGTTTCAGGGTGATTTTACTTTTTACAATAGCGATCTCACCCGTTTGCAGATCACTCAAAAAATGAGTCAGCTTAAAACCGCTTATCCTTTCAGAACAAAATGGGGATATACCAATTCGGCATTTTTAACGGCAGGCGAGATCATTCCGCGTGTTTCAGGAAAATCATGGGAGGACTATTTAAAACAAAATATTTTTGCGCCGTTAGGGATGAGCAACACACTGGCTTTAACTGCCGAAATGCCAAAATCATTAAACCGCACCGTACCGCATACTTTTGTTGATGAACGTTTAAGCCCTGTTCCATACGGACAACTGGATAATATGGCGCCTGCAATGAGCATATCGTCATCAGTAAATGACATGAGCAAATGGGTAATGATGTTGCTTAATAACGGCAAAGCAGGCGTAAAGCAGGTTATACCTGCTGCGGCAATTGCAGCTACACGTGCCCCGCAAGATGTGGTTGGTACAGTACACAGACTTAGCGGACAAACCAATTATTCGTTATACGGACTGGGCTGGCAACTAGAGGACTATGCCGGGCATAACATGGTAATGCATACCGGGGGAGTTACCGGTTATGTATCATCAGTAACTTTAGTGCCAGATGAGCATTTGGGTATAATTGTTTTAACAAATACCGACCAGAACGAATTTTACGAGGCTTTAAAGTGGGAGTTGGTTGATGTTTTTCTGAAACAGCCTTTTAATAACTACAGCGAGCAATATTTGGCCCGCGCTAAAAATGAAAAAGCTTTACAGCTACAAATGGATAAAAAACTGCGCGACTCGGTTGCTTTAAATCTACAGCCTGCCCCGTTTGTGAGCAATTATACTGGCACCTATCAAAATGAGTTGTACGGAAATGTAACTATAACCCGCGGCTTAAATAACGATCTGGAAATGCGGTTTGAACATCATCCGCGCATGTTTGTTAAGTTGCAGCCATTAGGTGCGTCCCGGTTTTATGCTACTTTTTCTGATCCGATATATGGCAAAACTGTATTCCCGTTTACCATTCAAAATGGGCGTGTTATATCAGTAAGGGTAAAGGTGAATGATTTTATAGAATCAGACCCTTACGAGTTTAAAAAGATCAATTAAAATCAACCAGGGTGATATCAAAAATCAACACAGAATTTGCAGGAACTGATCCCGAATCGGTGTTTTTATAAGCTAAGCCAGATGGTATAAAGAGTTTTATATGGCCACCCTTACCAACTTTAGGTAAACCAATTTTCCAACCTTCTATTAATTTGTCTAATGATGAAAAATAGTAAGGGGTGGTTTTGCTATCAAACACTACACTTGTAGACATCAGTTTACCCTCATAGGTAATATAAATTCCGCTTGTGGCGCTTGGTTTTGTTGCACCACCGGGAGTAATTATTTGATAATACAACCCAGAGGCGTCCTTAGTTGCCGAGATACTGTTTGTGGTTAAATAGGTATTTATTTGGGCATCATCTAATTTGGCTTGTGCTTCCGCATCAAACTTGTCAGACTTTTTGCATGCTGAAAGCACACTTATTATTAGACAGAAGAACAGTAAATATCTTTTCATATTAATTTATGGTACTTGCCAAGCAAGTTTAACGCAAAAGTACTTTAACTATTTTGTTTATACTGTTAAAGAATGTTAAAGCGCTGTTTTAATTTTAAGTTCGTTTAGTTGCGCATCAGCAATAGTTGATGGCGAATCGATCATTACATCGCGCCCCGAATTGTTTTTTGGGAAGGCTATTACATCGCGGATAGAATCTAAACCTGCAAAAATTGATGTCAGCCTATCAAAACCAAAGGCTATACCACCATGCGGCGGCGCACCGTATTCAAAGGCATCCATTAAAAAGCCAAATTGTTTTTGCGCTTCTTCCGGGCTAAAGCCTAAATGCTTAAACATCAGGGCTTGCAAAGCACGATCATGTATCCGGATAGAACCACCGCCAATTTCTGTTCCGTTTATAACAAGGTCATAAGCATTGGCGCGTACCTCTCCAGGTTTTGTATCCAGTAATGCGATATCCTCAGGCTTTGGCGAGGTAAACGGGTGGTGCATAGCATGGTAACGCTCTGTTTCTTCGTCCCACTCTAACAACGGGAAATCAAGCACCCAAAGCGGCGCGTAAGTGTTTTTATCGCGAAGGCCCAAACGGTTACCCATTTCTAACCGAAGCTCGTTTAACTGCTTGCGCACTTTGTCGGTACTGCCTGCTAAAACAAGCATCAGGTCGCCTTTTTCGGCTTCAAATGCAGCGGCCCAATTGGTCAGGTCATCTTCAGTATAAAATTTATCAACAGATGATTTTAAAGTGCCATCAGTATTGTAACGGCAATAGATCATACCAGTAGCGCCAATTTGCGGGCGTTTTAACCATTCGGTCAGTTCATCAATTTGCTTACGCGTGTATTCTGCGCAGCCTTTTGCGTTGATACCTACAACCAGTTCGGCATTATCAAAAATGCTTAAACCTTTGCCTTTAACAACGTCGTTCAATTCAACAAACTGCATCCCGAAACGGATATCCGGCTTGTCTGACCCATATAAACGTGCAGCATCAGCATATTGCATCCGCGGGAAATTATCAAATTCAACTCCCTTTATATTTTTAAATAAATGGCGGGTCAATCCTTCAAATATATTCAGAATGTCTTCCTGCGTAATGAAAGCCATTTCGCAATCTATCTGGGTAAACTCAGGCTGACGGTCTGCACGCAGATCCTCATCGCGAAAGCATTTTACAATTTGGAAATAGCGATCAAAACCACTAACCATTAGCAATTGCTTAAATGTTTGCGGCGATTGCGGCAGGGCGTAAAACTCGCCCGGGTTCATGCGGCTTGGTACCACAAAATCGCGCGCGCCTTCTGGTGTTGATTTGATCAGTACCGGGGTTTCAACCTCAATGAAGTTAAGCTCATCCAAATATTTACGCACTTCCTGCGCCATTTTGTGGCGAAGCACAAGGTTATTGCGTATAGGGTTACGGCGCAGATCAAGATAGCGGTATTTAGCACGAAGCTCTTCGCCGCCATCTGTTTCATCCTCAATTAAAAACGGAGGGATTTTAGCGGCATTTAATATTTCTATATCGCTAACAGCAATCTCAACTTCGCCGGTAGATATTTTGGTATTTTTGTTGGTACGTTCAATTACAGTACCACTTACTTTAATTACAAACTCACGGCCCAACTCGCGGCTAACTTCGCGCAGCGATGCATCAGTATCTGTATTGAAAACCAGTTGGGTTAATCCGTAACGGTCGCGCACATCAATAAAAGTTGTGCCGCCAAGGTCGCGAGATTTTTGCACCCATCCGCATAAAGTAACCGACTGGCCTAAATGACTGATATTTAATTCGCCGCAAGTATGTGTACGTAGCATAGCAATTTTTGTAAAGAGTGCAAAAGTAGTGTTTTGAGGTGAAAGGTAAAAGGTATTTTAAGGCGAAAGCTTTTGTAAGGGAAGAGGTGGATTGAGTTTGCCTATATTTATTTATCCATTCAATCGTAATAATTATATTTGATCAGCACATTATGGAAGATAAGAAATCCATCATCATTTTATCAGGCCCTATAGGCGCCGGCAAAAGCACAACCGCACGCGAGCTGATAAAGCTATTACCGGAACCACTGGTATACATTGAAGGCGATAGCTTTTGGAAACATATTGTGAAAGAGCGCGAAGGCTTTGGCGGAAAAGAAAATTTGCGAATGACCGCTGCCGCTATATTTGCCGCGGCAATACCTTACGCGCTATATGGCCACACAGTTCTACTTGATTTTCCGTTTACGCCGGGTGCTTTAAAAAAAGCGGTTGAAGTGGCTGCCAAACGCAATATACCTGTAAAATATGTTGTACTAAGGCCGGACATGGAAGTTTGCGCTTATCGCGTTGCAAATAGAAAAGAATGGGCTTTTGCAGAATACGATGAGCCTATGCAGCGCTTGTACAATGCGTTTGATAGTGCACAAGCCAATATTATATATGACAACACGGGCGACGCTACGCAAATAGCTTCAAAAATTATTGAGGGGTTGGATGAAGGGGTATTTGATGTCACTACCCATTAAAACGCAAAAGCTACAAATCCCAAATCAAACGTCCGAAACGGCGCAGCCCTCTTGAGCGCCTAAAAAATAACACTTCGCGAAAAATCCGAAATAAAAAAATACCTTTGCCTCATAATTCTCAAGGGGTGCCTTGCTTTGGTTATAAAATAAACTGCAGGTTATTTTACCAAACATAAAGACAGGCTGAGATCAAACCCAGGTGGAGTTGCACGTTGTATGTTGAACGTTGTAGGTGAAAACTTATAATTTAAAACTCACAACTCACAACTAAACCGCACCTGATCCGGGTAATGCCGGCGTAGGGAGAGGTAATAACAAGTTAAGTGTACTGCACATTCAACCCTGGTGGGCAGATGGTTTAACGTATTTTATTAATAATCATTTTGAAAAATTTATTTGCGGCATTATTTGCCCTGCTGTTGCCTGTCCTGGCATCGGCCCAATTCTCTATTTCTGGAAAAGTTACCGACAAAAAAGGTGGGTCTTTATCCGGAGCAACTGTAAAAATTGACAACTCAACTATTGGAGTCGCTGTTGATTTGTCTGGAAACTACAAAATTGAAAACCTGAAACCGGGTAATTATGGTGTAACGGTTAGTTATATTGGTTTTGAAAGTCAGCACAAAAAGGTCTCCCTTTCTGCTAATTCCCGGGCTGATTTTACTCTTTTTGATCAACTGTATATTGATGAAGAGGTTAGCATAACAGCTACACGAGCATCATATAAAACACCCATAACTTTTAAAAACGTAACACAACAAGATATTGCCAAAAATAATTCCGGCCGTGGTTTTGAGTATCTGCTGGAGCAAACACCATCAGCTGTAGTAAGTTCAAACGCTGGGGCCGGTGTAGGCTATACAGGGATCCGCATACGCGGATCTGACGGTACCCGCATCAATCTTACAGTCAACGGCATACCAATTAACGATGCTGAATCACAAGGTTCCTACTCTGTTAATCTGCCAGATCTGGCCTCGTCTATTAACAGCATCCAGGTGCAACGCGGCGTAGGTACATCAACCAATGGTGCGGGAGCATTTGGCGCCAGCATTAATATTCAAACCAATACCCGGCAAGATTCTGCATATGCAGAGCTTAATAATTCTGCTGGTTCTTACGGTACTGTGAAAAATACGGTAAGCGTAGGCACCGGCTTACTGAACAACCATTTCAGTATAGATGGCCGCTTGTCGCGCACTGTGTCGGACGGCTACATAGATAGAGCATCATCTAATTTGCGGTCGTTCTTTTTAAGTGGCGCTTATTATGGTAAAACTGATCAACTTCGTTTAAATGTGTTTTCCGGTCACGAAAAAACCTATCAGGCCTGGAATGGTGTGGCAGAAGAGACTGTTGCAGCCGGTAATCCACGCTATAACGAGGTGGGCTACATAGCCAAAACAGGTGGTTTTTACGATAACCAAACCGATAATTACACGCAGAACCACTACCAGTTATTATACGACCGTAAATTAAGCGACAAGCTAACCTTTAACGGCGCATTGCATTATACCCGTGGCTATGGTTATTACGAGGAATATAAAAATGATCAGGCTTTTAGTAAATATGGCATTACCCCTTTAGTAATTGGCGGTGTAGCTGTAACCAATACCGATTTGGTGCGTCAGCTTTGGTTGAGTAACCACTTTTATGGCACTACTTACAACTTTACTTACAAACCAAATCAACGCGTTAAGTTTATTCTAGGCGGCGCTTACAACGAATACAAAGGTGACCATTACGACAAAATAATCTGGACGCAGCAAAGTACCAACGTGCCACCTGGCTTTGAGTATGCCCGCGATTTTGCCAAGAAAACAGATTTTAACGTTTTTGGGCGATCTGAGGTAACATTAGGCAACTTCCTTTTGTATGGCGATTTACAATACCGTCACATAAATTACTCGTTTTTAGGATTTGACCGTAACCTGAATAATGTGCAACAACAAGCTTTACTTGATTTTTTTAACCCTAAAGCAGGGGCCACTTATAGCTTCGGTAACAGTAGTGTTTACGCTTCGTTATCAGTAGGTAACCACGAGCCAAACCGGAATGATTTTACTAACTCATCGCCGACAAGTCGCCCTAAAGCCGAGAACCTGAAGGATTTTGAAGCGGGCTATCAGTTCAATTCAACAAACTTCAGCGCAACGGTAAACGGCTTTTACATGCTGTATAAAAATCAATTGGTGCTAACCGGATCATTAAATGATGTTGGCGCCGCCATACGCACCAATATTGACGATAGCTACCGCGCCGGCATAGAAGTAAGTACACGTGTTAAAATAGCCGGGCCGCTTACCTGGCTGGCTAACGCTACCTTGAGCGAGAATAAGGTAAAGAACTTCAATCAGTACCTGTACAATTATGATACGGATACTTATGATCTGACCCGTTACGCAAAAGCAGATATAGCGTATTCACCTTCGTTTATTGCGGGCAGCACCATTAGCTATCAGCCTATAAAAAATGCGGAGATAGCTTTTATTAGCAAATATGTGAGCAGGCAGTATTTGGATAACACATCTACAGTTAGCCGCTCATTAGCTGCTTATTTTGTGAATGATGTGCGCCTGGCGTACAACTTTAAGTTTGCAGGGGTTAAAAATATTGGTCTTGGTTTGTTGATCAATAACGTGTTTAGCGAGAAATACCAATCTGACGGAGCTACCTATCCGGATATTGAAGGTGGAAAGGTGGTGAACTATAATTATTGGTTCCCGCAGGCGCCGGTTAATTTTCTGGCATCACTTAATGTGAAGTTTTAAAATAAGTAGTCTGTTCATTCTGAGCGATAGCGAAGAATCCTGTAAAAGCGGTTAGCAATGAGGATAAGATTCTTCACTGTTGCTTAGAATGATATTAAAATAAAGCTATGCAACTTGATCACCTAATAACACTTTTTAAAGAACAGGTAAAGCAAACCTCTTTGCTGGAATGGGCATCGGTGCTTTTTAGCGTTGCCGAGGTATTGCTGGCCAAGGTGAACAACGTGCTGTTATACCCGGCAGGGATAATAGGTATTTTGTTAGGTACTTATATTCTGCTGGATGTTGGCCTTTATGCCGAGTCAATTTTGAATGGGTATTACCTGGTGATGAGTATTTACGGCTGGTGGTATTGGATCAAAAAACGAAACGAACCACCTGTTAAAATATCAACAAACACACAGCGCGAGTGGATTATAACCTTGCTTATTGTTTTTGTGGGATGGGGAATATTATACATCCTGCTTAAAAACTTTACAGATTCAACCGTACCTGTTTGGGATGCCTGGGTGTCATCAACAGCGTGGGCAGGTATGTGGCTGCTGGCAAGACGCAAGCTGGAAAATTGGGTGCTTCTTAACGTAAGTAATTTGTTTGCTATTCCGCTTTTATGGCACAAACAATTGGTAATGTTTTCAGCCCTTACCGCGTTTTTATTCGTTGTAGCCATTTTTGGTTTTATTGAATGGCGGGGCATCCTGAAAAAGGAGAAGGTCGCCGCACAATCTTAAAATATTATGGGAAAGATCATTCATCCTTCGGTACACATAAACCCAAATTACGTAGAGGTAATACGTAGCAACGCTGCTAGCGCCGAAGAATTGGGCATGTTAAATGAAGAGCAGCTATCAATTGTATATAACGAAAAATGGTTTCGCTTGTTGGTCCCCGAGATCTACAACGGTTTGCAAATTACTCTCCCGGAATTGGTACGCTTACAGGAAGCCATAAGCTGGACAGACGGCAGCACAGGATGGGTGGTAACACTGTGCAGCGGCGCAGGCTGGTTTGGCGGTTTTATTGACCGCTGGACTGCTGTGGAAATATTTAGTACCAAAAATGTTTGCCTTGCCGGGAGCGGCGCAGCAAGCGGCACAGCTGAAAAAACAGACGTCGGTTACCTGCTTAACGGTACCTGGAACTATGCCAGCGGAGCACATCATGCTACACACTTTACAGCTAATTGCAAAATATTGCAAAACAAGCAGCCGGTGTTAGATGCTGATGGTGAGCCATTGATTTTACCATTTGTTATTGACAGAAAAGACGTAACGCTGCTGCCAACCTGGAAATATATGGGAATGGTGGCAACAGGCAGCCATTCGTTTGAGTTGAAGGACGTATTGGTGCCCGAAAACCGTTGTTTTAAAATTGATGCGAAACATGCAAAAGTGGAAGGTGAGTTATACCAATATCCATTTATACAACTGGCAGAAGCCACGTTGGCGGTTAACTTATCAGGCATGGCGGTGCATTTTATTGATCTTTGTAATGATATTTTTGAAGAGAAGCAAAAGCAGCCAAAATTAAATGCCGAGCAAAAAGCACTGCTGTGGCAAGTTTTAGAGGAGCAAACCCAATTATTAAATGAGGCGCGGACGGGACTATTTGCCGCTGTCGATGCGTCATGGGCCGACACTACAACTGATACATTGATGCAAGTTAGCATTACCAGTCGCGGTTTAGCTAAAACAGCACGTGTAGCTGTAGATACACTCTATCCATATTGTGGCTTACAGGCTGCCTCTCCCGATACAGAGATTAACCGTGTTTGGCGCGATCTGCATACAGCAGGACAGCACTCGCTATTAACCTTTCTGGAGGTAGCCGATAATTAAACCGGCTGTTTTAGCAGATGCGCCTGGTTGGCCCATTAATTGGTCCAGCGCATCGTAATCGGCAAGCATTTGTTGCCGGTAAGTGGCATTGTTGAGCAGGGCATTTAGCTCAGCGCCAATTTTTTCGGGGTTGCAATCTTCCTGTATAAGCTCTTTAACTACCAACCGGTCCATTATCAGGTTAACCAGCGATATAAACTTCAGCTTAACAACTATTCGGGCCAATGTGATAAATATGGGGTGGCCTTTGTATACAACTACCTGCGGTGTATTGAGTAGCGCAGTTTCTAAGGTTGCTGTGCCTGATGCTACAATGGCTGCATCGGCATGTGTAAGCAGATCATAAGTAAAATTGAATACAATAGGTACTTTTTTGCCGTTTAAATATGGTGTGTAATAATCTGCGCTAAACGACGGTGCTCCTGCTATTACAAACTGATATCCTTTAAACTTATCAACTACAGCCAGCATATCCGGTAGTAACTTACTGATCTCCTGCTTGCGGCTGCCAGGTAACAGGGCTATTAGTTTTTTACCTGTAAAGTTGTGTCGTACAAGAAAGTTATTATCAGGTTTAAAGGCAGCGACGGCGTCAAGCAACGGATTGCCCACATAGTCTACCTCCATATCCCATTTCTTATAAAAATCAACCTCAAAGGGCAGTATGCAGAATAAGTGGTCTACAACCCGTTTAATTTTTAAAACGCGCTTCTGATTCCAGGCCCAAACTTTTGGGGAGATGTAAAAGAATACCTTAATGTCATGCTTTTTGGCAAACTCGGCAATTTTTAAGTTAAAACCCGGGAAATCTATCAATATCAGCGCATCGGGTTGCCATGCTAAAATATCCTGCTTGCACTGTTTCATGTTGGCTAAAATTGTGGGCAAATTCATCACCACTTCAACAACGCCCATGTAGGCCATTTCGGCGTAGTGTTTTACCAAGGTTCCGCCTTCAGCTTGCATTAAATCGCCACCAAAAAAACGGAAATCAGCCTGCTGATCCAACTTTTTAAGCTCCTTCATTAAATTGGCCCCATGCAGATCGCCCGAGGCCTCGCCGGCTACCAGGTAATATTTCATTGTACGGGACGGATTTTTAATTTTTGCATCGCACCAAAAATACAAGAGGTGCGATGCATTTTGGCTATTTATTTTTCCTTGCGTAAAAATATGTTGCCATATTCAGTTGTTACACTTATTACGGTACCTCCACCATTTAATTGGCTAAGCAAATAATTCTGGGCGTTTGACTCAGGAAATTTAGGGCTTATACCAAGGTCAGAATAAACTTCGCCGTAATTAGAACGAAGATTAAAATTGGCTTTCAGCTGTTCGGGTACTTCAATATCTATAGCGCCGGCATAAGATGATACTAAAATCGTGAATTTGTCGCTCGCTGAAGTGGGTGCATTCCATTTTACATCCTTTATTTTTATTTTAGTATTCCCAATATTATTTGAGCCAACTGTAAGTGGTCCGGTTATATTACTCACTTCTATAAAAGGCATGGAACCGCCAACCTCTAATTTACCATTAAGGTCATTAAGCACCATTTTATTGCCGGGAATACTGCCCGTACTGCTTAGCTTTAAATGCATGTCTCGTGGTACTCTTATAAGCAATGCTTTATAATCTGTTACCCCAATATTAACACGATAGAAATCAGCATACTCGGTTATAAAGGTTTCTGCGTTGGGTCTAAGGCGATCTTTTATCGTTAATGGGGTGATGTCTTTTAACCACGCTGCCGCGGCAGGCAAGTTGTTTCTTGAAGGTAAAACATAGGGCTCAATACTTACCTCCTCACCACTATAGCCCTCAACATAAACAGATACATTGTAGGTATATATCTCGGTATATTTTTCTTTTTTTTCCTTTAGGGACAGTTTTATAGGTAGGGTTGCTTTCGTCAAACTTAGCTGCTGAGCCATTACGGTTCTAACGCTTAAAACTACCGCTATAATTAAAATTATACGTTTCATACTCATGTTTTAATATTGGTTAGCAAAGCTGTTATTGTTTTTTTAAATAGATATCGCCACTGCCCCCATCTATTTCAATTTTTACACCGCCTCCGTTCATTAAAACGGGTTTATTCGTGTTGGCAACATTAACGTTGCCCACCAACGGCAGGTTAGAATAAACACTTCCCTCGCGCGAAGTGATATACAGACCGGCTTTAAGTTCTCCAGGCATGGTGATGTCCATATTTGAATCATAACCTTTATGTGACTTAATTATGTATGGTGATATATTTGGATATACAAAGGGAACTGAGCGAGTATAATTCAATAAATATTGTCTTGGTTGATCTGATATAACTGTATCAAGAACGGGCCAGGCTGCATTCTGGTTCCAGGCAACATCATTTACTGAAAGGGTTTCGGCTTTAACGCTGATATTAAATGGTCCACCTATGTTACTTACTTTAACGGTGCCAACGGCACCGTCCAACTGAAAGGCGCCTTTATAATTGCTAAAATTTAGATACCCCCCATAACGTGTATTTTGGAAGTTTAATGAAAATAACTTTATGTTATTAGGCACCTTTATATGCAGGTAATTACATTTAGTTGTAATACCGATTTGATAAAGCGCGCCGTTTTGACTTATTTGTTTGTAGCTGATGGTATTGTCTTCTGCAGGATGCATCGGAAAGGGAATTTTAGTTAACCCTGCTGCTTCAGGCGGTATAGGTGTTGATTCCTTATTAGTAATTGCTTCAATAATAAGTTCGTCGCCATCGTAACCCTCAATGTCAATAGATGCATTTGAGGTTGAGATAGCAAAATGCTTTGTTTTATCAACCGCCAGTTTTAAAACATTGGTGTTAGATTTTTGGCTGTAAGCATTTGCGGATATTAAACCCGCAAATGCTAAAAGGATAAATTTGTTCATGGTGTATAAAGTTTAGGTTTTAGTTAAGGAAACTTTCTATGCCGCCCCTGATCTTATTCTGCATCATAACATCGGTGTTTTTATCATCAAGCAGCGCTATCATTTGCGGAATGGCTTGTTTTGATCGTGCATCTATCAGCATATCTAATATTGCAGATTGAACCATAATATCGCTCTGCTGGTTTAATGAGCTGATCAATACATTTTGTACGCTCTGTTGTTTAGCCATGGGGCGCAAGGTGTTTAAAACGGTTAGCCTTACGTTAGCATTAGGGTCTTCGCTAAGCGATAAACGCATCATCTTTAATTCGGCATCATTCAGATTTGGTTTAGTAGCCAGTTGCATTATGGCATCTATTCTTTCGGATACAAAAACCGACCGCAATTGTACAGCAAGCAAAGAATTATCCTGTTCTGGCTCTTTTTTGCTGAGGTTAGCAACTGGTAGTGATTTTACAGGAGGCAAAGCATGCGAGACGGTATTCTGTACCTGTGGCGTGGCAGATACTTGTTGTTTAATAATTACTTTTTGATACTTAACCACCTCAACCGGTGATGCTGTAAACCGGCCACCCATAAATGCAACGATACATGCTGCCATGGCCGCGGCTATTTTTAACCATGATATATTTATTACAATGGCTTGCCGCTTTATCGGTTGCTGCTCTTTTTTAACGTTTTGCAGCATTGCGTAAAATTCACCGTCCATAGCTGCTCCCGGTTCTGATGATTCTTCAAGCCGGTTGAACGCCCGCATTGCAGCCACCATTTCCTGCGCTTCTTCTTTTAGCTGCGCATCAGTTTCAAACAAACCTTCCAAACGCTTTCTGTTAGCGGCAGATATATCATCATTAGCGTAATCAACCAACAGTTGTTCAATCTCTTCTCTTTTCATCTTTCAGGTTATTTTAAAATAAGCTTCTCTTAAATTCTTTATCGCTCTGAATACACGCGTTTTGATTGCCCCTACGCTGCATCCGTTTATCTCCGCAATTTCTTCATACTTCATGTCCAGAAACTTGCTCATCAGCAATACCTCGCGATGGTCATCAGGTAACAGATTTAGCGCCTGATGTATTGCACGGTGATCGTCGTTCAAACCCAGGTAAACTTCATCTTCAGGATACAACGCACGCACATCTTCTAACTGCACCTGTTGTTTAAATTCATGATGTTGTACATTTCTTGCTATCACATATAGCCAGCTTTTAAAACTGCTGTCGGTTTTGTACGATTGTCTGTACTTTATCATCCGATAAAAAACCTGCTGCACGCAATCCTCGCTTAGTTCGGGGTTGTTATAATTTCTGTACTGAAAGAAATTATAAAGCCGCTTTTTATACCGTTCATACAGAATGGCCGCCTTATCCAGGTCCTCATCTTTAACACATTGCATTAAATATTCGTCGGTCATTCAGGTTGTTTAGATAATGTTATCTCAAAATACATAAAAGGTTACAGGCACAGGCAGATATTCTTTTGCAGCGCCGATAATGAATATATGGCGACAAAGGATTTGCCTGTTCAAAAGGAAAGTTATTGATTGTTGAGATCAAACGCTCAACGAAATAAAGAATGCTTAAATATTAAACTTCCAGCTGTTTAAAACGGGGATAGCGTGGTGCGCCGTCATGTCAAAATGAACGGGAACTACCGACACATAATTATTATCCAAAGCCCAGGAGTCGTTATCCTCGCCATTATCATTCAACTGGAATACGCCGGTTAGCCAATAGTAAGGGCGCTGGTGCGGGTCCATGCGTTCATCAAACTCTTCGGCCCATTTAGCGTTAGCTTGGCGGCAGATCTTTATACCCTTCAGGTTACCACCTTTAGGGAAGTTAACATTAAGCAGCGTTGCCGTAGGCATGCCATTTTGCAAAACCTGTAAGGCAATCTCCTTTACATATTTAACACAGTGGCTAAAATCGGCCTGCAAGGTATAGTCATCTAACGAAAAGCCAATGGCCGAGATACCTTCAATCGCCGCCTCAACAGCGGCAGACATGGTGCCTGAGTAAAGCACATTAATGCCGTTATTCAACCCGTGGTTAATACCTGATACGCACAGATCCGGCTTTTTGCCTTTGAATATTTTGTTAACGGCAAGCTTCACGCAATCTACCGGAGTGCCTGAGCAGCTGTACATTTCAATGCCATCATAAATATTAACGGGGTCTAAACGCAGCGGCTTACCAATAGTAATAGCATGCCCCATGCCAGATTGCGGACTATCTGGTGCCACCACAACCACGCGACCGATCTCTTTCATTACATGCATTAAAGCCTTTATGCCGGGCGCGGTAATGCCGTCATCGTTCACTACAAGTATGGTGGGTTGGTGCTTTTTCATTTTGGCTCAAAATTAGTTATATTTGTTATATGCTGATTGCTGAAGAAAAAAAGAAGTATACGGTGAAAGATTACGACCTGTTGGAGGAGGGTGCGCCATTTCAGCTAATTAATTTTGATTTAGTTATGTCGCCATCGCCGTTAGCTGTACATCAGCAAATATTATTCAACCTGTCAGAAATAATAGTTTTATACAATATCAATTCAAGAACAGGGCAATGGATGTACGCACCAATGGATGTTAAGTTTGACGATGGTAATGTGTTGCAACCTGATATTCTTTTTATATCTGAAGAGCGGAAGGCGGAGTTGATAAAAGATCGTGTTGAAGGTGCGCCTGACCTTATAATTGAGATATTGTCGCCATCTAATGCGTATTATGATCTTAGACAAAAAAAGGAACTTTACGAAAAATACGGCGTTAAAGAATACATTATAATAGACCCTATTGCTCAAAACGCTGACTTATATATTTTGAAAGAAGGGGCGTATCAACTCAATCAAAAAGCACAAAAACTAGAGCAGCTAAATTCTGTATTGCTGCCGGGCTTGGCAATTGATCTTCAAAAGATATTTAAATAAAAAGCTCCCGAAAAATCGGGAGCTTTTTATTTAATAAACTGTTTATCCATTTTAAACTCATCGCGGCCTTTGCCGGTTTTCTGTTGGATCTTTCCTAACAGCTCATCGTCTTTGCCTTCTTCGCGAATCTTGGCTCTTGCATCTTGATTCTTGTCTCTAACGCTACAACGCCCCCGCCTTTATCTCCTCCACTACAGCCGGATCTAACAGCGTAGAAATATCACCCAAATTACTCGTATCGCCCTCGGCAACTTTACGCAATATGCGGCGCATAATTTTACCCGAACGTGTTTTAGGCAATCCGCTTACAAACTGAATTTTATCGGGTTTGGCAATGGCACCTATAATGCGCGCTACCGTCATAATGATGTCTTTGCGAGTCAATTCGTCATCATCATGTTTGTTAGGGCAAACCACGAAGGCATATACGCCCTGACCTTTTATATCATGCGGATAACCAACAACAGCCGACTCTACCACGCTGCTGTGCATGTTGATGGCGTTTTCCACCTCGGCAGTACCAATACGGTGACCGGATACATTTAATACGTCATCAACCCTTCCCGTAATGCGGTAATACCCCTCTTCATCGCGTAAGCAACCATCACCGGTAAAGTACATGTTTTCGTAGGTAGCGAAGTAGGTGGTGCGGCAACGCTCATGGTCGCCATAAGTAGTACGCAGCATACCCGGCCACGGGAATTTGATGCATAGGTTTCCGCTTACGCCATTACCTGTAATTTCTTCGCCTTTTTCGTCAACCAGAACAGGCTGAACGCCGGGTAGCGGCAAGCCCGCGTAACTTGGTTTAAGCGGCGTAACACCTGCTACAGGTGCTATCATAAAGCCACCTGTTTCGGTTTGCCACCAGGTATCAACAATAGGGCATTTTTTATGGCCGATGTTCTCGTCAAACCAGTGCCATGCCTCCTCATTGATCGGCTCGCCTACTGAGCCTAGCTTGGTTAGCGAGCTTAGGTCTTTTCCTTTAACAGCATCTAAGCCAAAACTCATTAAGGAGCGTATGGCTGTAGGTGCGGTGTAAAATATGTTGACCTTGTATTTTTCTACAATTTCCCAGAATCTGCCGGGGGCAGGCCAGGTAGGTATCCCTTCAAACATTAATGTAGTGGCACCTTGCGATAACGGACCGTATACAATATAAGAGTGACCGGTTATCCAACCAATATCAGCAGTACAGAAATAAACCTCTTCTGGCTGGTATTGAAAAGCGGTATCAAAGGTAAAGCCGGTATAAACCATGTAGCCGCCGCAGGTATGTACAACCCCTTTAGGCTTACCTGTTGAGCCGGATGTATAAAGGATGAACAGCATATCCTCCGCATCCATTTCTTCGGCAGGGCAGGCGGGGTTACCTTGCGTTTCAACTTTTCTTATCTCGTCTTCCCACCATAAATCGCGGCCCTTTATCATAGATATTGGTGTGCGGCTATGCGTAAGTACAATTACGCGCTGAACGGTTGGGCATTGTACAAGGGCATCATCAATAATTGATTTTAGCGGAACTCCTTTGTTGCCACGCACGCCACCATCGGCGGTAATTACAATATTACAAGCAGCATCCTGTATCCGGTCTGCAATAGATTGTGCAGAGAAGCCCCCAAACACTACAGAATGAATTGCGCCAATGCGCGCGCAGGCCAAAACAGCAATGGCCAGCTCGGGCACCATTGGCATGTATATACAAATACGATCGCCCTTTTTTGCGCCATTGTTTTTTAGTACGTTGGCAAACTGGCAAACTTTATCGTGCAGTTGACGGTAGGTAAGTACACGGTGAGCATCTTTCGGATCGTTAGGCTCCCAGATGATAGCGGTTTTATCGCCGTTTTTTTCCAGGTGACGGTCAAGGCAGTTTTCGGTGATGTTTAATTTCGCGCCTTTAAACCACTCTATGCGGGGTTCTTTAAAGTTCCATTCTAAAACCTTATCCCATTTTTTCCTCCATTGGAAAGAGTCTGCTATTTCGGCCCAAAATTCTTCGGGCTGTTCTGTACTTTGTTTATATACTTGTTGGTAATGCTCAAATGATGTGATCTTCATAACGGCGTAATTGGTAGCGCAAATTAGTGATTTGCTTAAAATATGCTATTAAAGCGTTCGTTATTTTTACGAACACGAAAGAGTTTTTAAAGCGAGCCAACTAACCGATACACAAGGATGTTTTAATTAAGGTGCTACTGCACTTTTAGACAGCTAATTAAAATTGAAAATATTTTTAAATCGCTGTTGTCTATTTCATTCAAAATCCTGATATTTGCAAACTCTTTTAATAAAAGGGGTTTAAAATTAATTGTCATGTCAAGAATTTGTGATCTAACAGGAAAAGGCTCTATAGTTGGTAACAACGTTTCTAACTCAAACGTTAAAACCAAACGCAGATTTCATCCAAACCTAAAACTTAAAAAGTTTTATATTCCTGAGGAAGATAAATGGATAACCTTAAAGGTATCTACGTCAGCAGTAAAAACCATCAGCAAAAATGGTATCACTGCCTGCATCAATAAATTTGTAAAAAAAGGATACATATAGCAGAGAGATTAGAGATTGGAGATTAGTGATTAGTTGATGCGTTTCAATATATCACTTACTCACTCACTCATTCACTCCTTCAATAATTAAACAGATGGCTAAGAAAGGTAACAGAGTTCAGGTAATTTTAGAGTGCACAGAGCATAAAACCAGCGGTATGCCTGGTATGTCTCGTTACATTACCACCAAGAACAAAAAAAATACTACCGAAAGATTAGAGCTTAAAAAGTTCAATCCGGTATTACGTAAAGTAACAGTACACAAAGAAATTAAGTAATTGGTTGAGTAGGTTGAGTAGTTAATTAAGTTTTTCATTCAACAAATCAATAATTCGCTAATTCAATAATTAAAAAGACATGGCAAAGAAAGTAGTTGCAACCCTTAAAACCGGTGCCGGTAAAGAATACTCAAAAGTAGTTACAATGGTTAAGTCTCCTAAAACAGGTGCTTACTCATTCAAAGAAGTAATTGTGCACAACGATCACGTTAAAGACGCGATCAACACTGCAAAAGGTCAGTAATTATTTTTGATGACAATATAAAAGCCGTCTTGTACTAACGAGAGGGCTTTTTTTGTATGTGCGTGTGTAGGTATGCAAATGTGCAGATGCGCAAATGATTGATAAATGATTTTGACCTTATAATAGTTATTTAACTTAGTGGCATATTTGCACATCTGCATATCTACTAATTTGTACATCCACAAGCATGGGACTATTTGATTTTTTTAAAAAGAAGGAAAGCACGCCGCAAGAACAGGAGGCGTTGGATACCGGTTTAGAAAAAACTAAGGATAGCTTTTTTTCAAAGATCACCAAAGTAATAGCCGGGAAGTCAACTGTTGACGATGATGTGCTGGATGACCTGGAAGAAGTACTGGTAACATCAGACGTTGGTGTGCAAACTACGCTGAAAATTATTGAGCGGATACAGGCCCGCGTAGCGCGCGATAAATACGTTAGCACATCAGACTTGAATGGTTTGCTGCGCAACGAGATACAGCAACTACTTGCCGAGAACAACAGCAACGATTTTTCAAGTTTTGAATACGGTACCCATAAGCCTTATGTTATTATGGTTGTTGGCGTTAATGGAGTGGGTAAAACCACCACCATAGGCAAACTGGCACACAAGTTAAAGCAAGCCGGCAATCAGGTGGTTTTAGGCGCTGCCGATACTTTTAGAGCAGCAGCGGTAGATCAGATTAAACTTTGGGGCGAGCGTGTTGGTGTTAAGGTTGTGGCGCAGGCTATGGGTTCAGACCCCGCATCTGTTGCGTATGATACTTTACGCTCTGCAGTTGCCAATGGCGATGATGTAGCTATTATAGATACGGCCGGACGTTTACACAACAAAGTGGGTTTGATGAACGAACTGACGAAAATTAAAAACGTAATGCAAAAGGTGGTGCCAGGCGCACCGCACGAGATATTGCTTGTGCTGGATGCCTCGACAGGGCAAAATGCCATTGAGCAATGCAAGCAATTTACCGAAGCCACCGCCGTTAATGCTTTAGCCCTAACTAAGTTAGATGGCACAGCCAAGGGCGGTGTGGTGATAGGTATATCAGATCAGTTTAAAATACCCGTAAAATATATAGGGGTGGGTGAGGGAATGGATCATTTACAGTTGTTTGATCGTAAAGCCTTTGTTGATTCGCTTTTTAAAGACTAAAGCCCCAACCCCTGAAGGGGGAGTAAAAGAAATAATTGTAAATGAGGACGAAAGAGGTAAGCAGGCCAATATTAGTAAAGCAACCAAGAGTAAACGTAGTTACGCTTGGTTGCTCAAAAAATACTTACGATTCTGAGATATTAATGGGGCAGCTTAAAGGCAACGCGTTCGATGTGGTGCACGAGGCTACTAAAGTGGGTAAGGACGATATTATTGTGATAAACACCTGTGGCTTTATTGATAATGCCAAGCAGGAATCTATTGATACTATTTTACAATACAGCGAGCTTAAAGAGCAGGGAAAGGTAGGCAAGGTTATTGTTACCGGCTGCCTTTCTGAACGTTACAAGCCCGAACTGGAGGCTGAAATAACTAATGTTGATGCCTATTTTGGCACTAATGATCTTCAGAATTTATTAAGCTCAATTGGCGCTAATTATAAGCACGAGTTGATTGGCGAGCGCTTATTGACTACCCCTTCGCACTTTGCTTACTTTAAAATAGCCGAGGGCTGCAACCGCCCTTGCTCGTTTTGTGCCATTCCTTTGATGCGTGGTACCCACGTTTCAACGCCAATGGATGAATTGGTGAGAAACGCGGAGAAACTGGTAAAGAACGGCACTAAAGAGCTAATATTAATTGCCCAGGATCTTACCTATTACGGCCTTGATCTGTACGGCAAACGTAATTTGGATGAACTGCTTCGCCGCTTATCAGATGTTAACGGTGTAGAGTGGATAAGGTTGCAATATGCTTATCCTTCAGGTTTCCCAATGGAAATACTGGATGTGATGAATGAGCGCAGTAATATTTGCAAATACATGGATATGCCATTGCAGCATATTACTGATAATATGCTTAAATCAATGCGCCGTGGCATCACCAAGCAAAAAACCATTGATGTGGTTAACCAGATCCGCGATAAAGTGCCGGGCATTGCCATGCGCACAACGTTGATAACCGGGTATCCCGGCGAAACAGAGCGCGATTTTGAAGAAATGCAGCAATGGGTAATGGATACTAAATTTGATCGCCTGGGTTGTTTCACTTACTCGCATGAGGAAAAAACTCATGCCCATAATCTGGTTGATGATGTACCCGATGAGGTAAAACAGGAGCGTGCCGATGCTATTATGGAGATTCAGCAAGGCATATCATTTGACAAAAATCAGGAAAAGATAGGCAATACCTACAAGGTACTAATTGATAAAAAAGATGGCGAATATTTTGTTGGACGTACAGAGTTCGACTCGCCCGAGGTGGACAATGAAGTTCTGATCAACGCAGCTGTAGATTATGCCACAATAGGCAGTTTTGTACAGGTAAAAATAGACTCGGCAGAGGATTTTGACCTTTATGGACACATTGTAAAATAATTCGGTTTTAAAATTGCTTTGGTGTTTTTAGAATTTTAAAATCTAAATTCGGCATTCGGTAAAAAATCCGAAATTGAACATTCGCAATCCGAAATAAAATGGACGTTTCCTGTATAAGCTATAAAGACACCGGTTTTTTTTCTTCGGGCTTAACCGATTACCTGGAAGGCAAAACCGAACTTGAACCATTTTATAGCTACCGTCCCGATTTTGCAGGTTTTGCAGAGTTGCTTAAAAACAAAAAGGTTATTGCAGACCGCGACATACTTGCAGGCGCTTTAACCGAGCAATACCAGATTATTACCAAGTACGCCCGCATCTGGGATCCTGCCTTTTCAATTTCAAGCGCTGTTGAGGGAAACATAGAGAAGCTTAAGCAATCCAATACTTATACCATAACCACCGGTCACCAGCTAAATATTTTCGCCGGTCCGCTGTATTTTATCTATAAAATAGTTACGGCTATTAAACTGGCGCAACGGCTTAAAGAGAAGCATCCCGATAAAGGTTTTGTGCCGGTTTACTGGATGGCCTCAGAAGATCACGATTTTGCAGAAATAAGCTATACCTACATCGGCGGCAAAAAAGTGCACTGGTGGCTGGATGCCTCGGGTGCTACAGGGCGCATTAACCCGGAAACCATGCGGCAGGCGCTTAACCAATACAAAGGTGTTTTGGGCATGGAAAACTTTGGTCCGGAACTGGCTGAAATTGTTGAAACCGCGTACACCCGCTTTGATAAGTTAGCCGACGCCACCCGGTACATGGTGAATGCCTTGTTTGGCAAATATGGTTTGGTAATTATTGACGCTGATAACACACGTTTAAAACGCCAATTTGCCCCAATTATAGAGCGCGATATTATTGAACAAAACAGCTTCAATAATATAACTGCCACTAACCAAAAGCTGCAGGCTTTAGGAGTACACATCCAGGTAAACCCTCGCGAGATCAACTTTTTTTACATGAAAGGTGGTACGTTGCGCGAGCGTTTGGTTTTTGAGGATGGTGTTTATAAAGTGTTAGATACCGAAATAAGTTTTACAACGGAAGAGTTAAAGCAACAAATTGCGCAACATCCGGAAAGGTTTAGTCCTAATGTGGTGATGCGTCCGCTATATCAGGAGTGCATTTTACCTAACATTGCTTACGTGGGCGGCGGCGCAGAGATTATTTACTGGCTGGAGCTTAAAGCCAATTTTGATTTTTATAAGGTCGACTTCCCTATACTGATATTACGTAATTCAGCCTTGGTGGTTCGTAAAGAATCGGCAGGGAAAGTAAAACGGATGGAACTGCAATTGGCCGATCTTTTTAAACCAACCGACGCCATAAAAACCAATTGGGTAAAAAAACACAGCGAAAACAACCTGACCATACAAACAGAGTGGCAACAAATACAAGCTGTGTTTGATCAGATCAAGCTTAATGCTTCCCGTATTGATCCATCCTTGGCGCCATCAACCGAGGCTGTTCAGGCCCGTTTAAAAAAGGCGATGGATAACCTGGAGAAAAAACTGGTTAAAGCAGAAAAACGCAATTACCAAACTCGCCTGGAACAAATAGACCTGATAAAAGAAGAGCTTTTCCCTAACGGCAGTTTACAGGAACGCACCGAAAACTTTGGTATGCTCTACGTACGCTGGGGACAGGATTTTATTGATGAATTGATTCGCCTTTTTGATCCTTTGGCATTTGAGTTTGCGGTGGTGACAGAGTAAATTATACATTTAAGAGTCATGCCAAACTTGTTTCGGCACCCCATCAATACCATGCAGATATCACGTGAGGTGCTGAAACAAGTTCAGCATGACAATATTTTATTTGTTCCGCTTCTCTATCCTATCATAAAATCCGCCAAAAACATTCTCTTTAACGGCAGCTTCTCTGAAAAATTCGCCGGGAAAGCCCAGGTCAATTTTGCTTACTTCATCAAGTTTTTGCAATTGCTCAGCGCTCAATTTTACATCAACAGCTTTCATGTTCTCTTGCAGTTGACTAACTTTTGTTGCCCCTGCAATTGGGATGGACGAAAAACCCCGACTCATGGTCCATTGCAAACCAACATGGCTAGCGGGTACGCCTAACTCATCAGCAATTTCAACCACAGTTTTTGTAATGCTTTCTGCTCTTTCGTTACGCCTGTTACTCTCGGCTTTTACGCGGCCTTGTTCGCCACGCAGGTATTTGCCGCTTAACACGCCGCCACCCAAAGGCGCCCAAGGCGTAACCGTCATTCCATAGTGTTTAGCCATCGGTATCAGTTCGCGTTCGGGTGTGCGTTGTATCAGGCTGTATTCAACTTGTAAGGCTATAAACTGGCTCCAACCCATCAGTTCGGCCATGGTGTTGCCCTTGGCTACCATCCAGGCAGGCGTATCGCTTATGGCGGCATAGTTTACCTTGCCCTGGCGTATCAGGTCATCCAATCCTCTTAATACTTCGTCAATAGGGGTAAGGTCATCCCAAATGTGCAGATATAAAACGTCAATAAAGTCGGTTTGCAGTCGCTTTAAGCTCTCTTCTACACTGCGCATCATGTTTTTGCGGTTATTGCCTGACGCATTGGGGTTGGTTACATTATCCTTTAAAGAGTATTTTGTAGCCACCACAAAATAATCACGATCATGATTGCTCATATATTCGCCAATTATTTTTTCGCTGGTGCCCATTTTGTAAATATTGGCTGCATCCAAAAAGTTGCCGCCGGCATTTGCAAAGGCATCCATTATAGCAAAGCTGGTTGCCTTATCAGCGCCCCAGCCGGCTTCGGTGCCAAAGCCCATAGTACCCAGGCACAGTTCTGAAACTTTAAGCCCCGAGCGGCCCAGTAATTTGTAGTTCATAGTAAGGTAGTTTTAAAGCAAACTTAAACAATAATAGCTTTTGCTTGTAGCAATAAGTATGAAAGTTATCACCCTACATACGCGCACTACAACCGAGGAATTGTTTAGTCATTTGCAGCAAAACCTTAACCAATTGTTTAAAGAGCAACGCCAGGTTGATATTGATCTGCAGATATTTCAGGCTGATGAAGCGATTGAAATAGCAATACCGCAATTATACGAAGGTTCGCTTTTTCAAATAGCTATTAACGGAGAGGAGTTGTGGATAACCCGGAGTGAGCACTATGTAGATGATGTAAACTCGCTGGCTATTGAATCTATACTGAATGAGTTGTTTGATGATCTGTCAAAGGATGAAGGCACGGATTTGGTGCAGGAGGGGTAGGCCTAAAATAAAAAATGATGAATATTGAAGCTGCTTCATTATTCATCATTCAAAATTCGGTGTTCGATATTCTATTGATTATCCGTATATCCAGCTAAATTTATACTCCAGCATTGGGTTTTTCATTCGCTCCGCAACGCGTAATAAACGCGCGGGTAATGCTAAAACATAATCACGTGCTTTTTCGCCTTGTTCATTCAAACCGGTAACTTTTTCAATCTGCCATTCCTCTATCAGATCCTTCAAAATATCAACGTAATCAATCGCCGTATAAATGCCCAGGCGTTGTGCTGCATCAGTAAAGTGCCCAAAGGTTTGGCCAATTTTTAATCCCACTTCACGTAAGAAGTGAGCCGGCATTACAATTTTTTTGCGCATCATATCCTCAAAGGCTATCATAGCTTCGTTGGCATCAACCTCAAAAATGCGTTTTATAAAGTAGGTGTAAGCTTTAGCATGACGGGCTTCGTCTGAAGCGATAACGCCACACATTTTTGATAGCAGCGCGTCACCATCTTTTTTAGCTTGCGATGCTACTCTGCGGTGAGATACATTAGTTGCCAGCTCCTGAAAAGAAGTGTATATAAAGTTGCGGTAAGGATCATGGCCCGTGCCAATGTCAAAACCATCAGCAATTAAATATTGGGTTGATACCTCCATAGCGCGCATATTAACGCGACCGGTTAAGTACAAATATTTATTTAAAAGATCGCCATGACGGTTTTCTTCGGCTGTCCAGTGGCGTGTCCATTTCATCCAGCCGCCTTCTTCACTGTCTGACACCCCTTCAACCATTGTTAACCAAGATTCATAGGTGGGTAAAGCTTCCTCAGTTATAGTGTCGCCTATCAAAACCGCTACCAAATCATAAGATAAGCCCTTGGCGCTTTCACGCAGCTCTTTTATCTCATCAAAAAATGTATGCTTTGAAGAGTCGGGCAAAAAATCCGTTGGTTGCCAGATGGTGTCTATTGGCTTTAAATACTCGTGCATTTTTTCAAGCATAAACTGCTCAATATGCACCATTACTTCGCGCCTTTTTTCTTCAAAAAATCTCATAATTATCTGTTAGCGCCCAAAGGTAATGATTTAAATGTTTTGTAGTTATCAAATTTTAACGATAAACCGCTATAGCATCTTTCATGCAATCTGGCAAAGTTTCTAGCGATGGCTTACCTGTAAAAATAGAAAATGTACCGTTATAGTCCCATAACATTCCCGGGATGTTTAATGTTTTAAGGGTGTTGCGCATGGCCTTTATATAGCGGCAACGGCTGTCAAGGTCGGTGTATTTATTATGCACGCCATACTCACCGCATAAAATAGGTACCCGGTACTTGTCGCCCCATTTTTTTACAATAGTAAGTTTATCAAACAATGCTCTAGCTGTACCCTCAACTTTGTAATTGTAATAGTTGGTTTCGCCCCAGGTGTTTTTAGCCTTAGCATTAAGTGCAGGAAAATTTTCCGCACTATAAGGAAAAGGTACCCCAGTAGTGGCCATTTGGTCGCCCACCCATTCCGCACCCTGATGGGTAAAGAAAAAAGGTTCGTAAAAATGGAATGTATATATAACATTTTCGTCGGCCAACCGTACAAACCTGCTTAATTCGTATATGCTGTTGTAGTTAGATGCGCCAACAATAAGCGTTCTTTTTTTGTCAATTTTGCGTATTGCTGTGGTGATGTTATAAGCGGCATCTTTCCAGGTTTGCGGGTTTATTGGCGGGGGCTCGTTATATATTTCAAATAGCAGGTCGTTGGCACTTACATTTTTATATCTATCAGCTAAAATGAGCCATAAATTGATAATTTTGCGCGTTTCGGTAAGAAAGTTACCGTCATTAAGGTCGCCATTATGATAATCTATAACTAGTTTGAGGTCGTATTTTTTGCACAAGTCAACCACCAGATCAATCTGTTTCAACACGTTGTTAAGCGGTATTTTTTGTTCCTCAAAATATTTAAATGCCACAGGCAATCTTATACTTTTAAACCCTAACGTTTTAAGCAAAGCAAAATCTCGTTGGTCAATATCGCCTTTTACTATATCTTTATTCCATGTTTGCTCTAACCACGATATGCTAATGCCGTTGTTTAAGCTTTTAGCCCTTTTAAATGCAATTTGGCGTGTAGCCGGAACACTTGGATTGCTTTTTGCTTTTGTTTGCGCCAAAAGAGTTGATTTAGCAAGCAGAATGAAGATAATAAGTGTTAAAAGCGGATATTTCATTAGGTACTTTTCATTTATTAATAGCAACCGTTCAATCTTTTCATAATTTTAGAAACTAATAATGTTTGTTCAGATTACAAAAGAAGAGTTTTCAAAAGAGGTTTTAAAAAAGGCCTGGTTCCAGACCAATAATATTGTTTGGACCATCATCTTTTTATATCCATTACTTGTTGTTGTTGACTTTATCTATGCTACCGATTACTGGGTGCAGTTTTTAATAGTACGTATAATAGTTGTTATTGTTGTTTACGGCCTGTACACTTTTTTTAAAGGCCGAAAGCACAACTATCGTATATTACTGCATTGCTGCTTTTTTCTGGTGTCTTGTACCTCGGCAATTTTTTGTAATCTGGTACATATAGAACATTTAACGGTATACTGCCTTGTTTACTCGGCGGTACTTTTGTTTTTCAATATACAGGTTTTTTGGGAGCCTGTGCATTCTATTGTACAATCATTAGCCGCGCTTGTTCTGTTATCAGTGTTTTTTAATACATTAAATAGCGGTACTGCCGAGCAGTTTATTAATAACGGTGGGCAGTTTTTCTTTATAATAGCATCTGTATCTTGCTTAATACCAGGGGCTCGTTTTAAAGTATTGGAGCGCGAAGCCAGACAACAGTTACAGATAGAAAAATCTAATGAGCAGCTGAAGACCCAAAATCAGGATATTGTAGAGAAAAACCGGATTATTGATATGCAATATGAGCGTATGCTTAAAATGGACGAGCAGAAAAATAGCTTTATCAATATTGCCGGGCACGATCTTAAAAACCTGATAGGATCAATAGTGATGAGCTCAAACATGATAAAAGAAGAGGAGTACAGGTTAAGTACAGATCAGCGTGAGTTTTTAGGCTATATCACAGAGTCATCAGAAAAAATGCAATACATGTTGAACAAATTGATGGATGTGAAGGAGATCGAATCGCCGGAGCTGAAGTTCAATATGGAAATATTTGACATTAACGTAGAGGTTAGGCGCATTTATCGCGGCTTAATTGAGACCGCTCAGATGAAGAATATTCACCTGATGGATAATGTTTTAAAGTTACCGCTTAATGTTAGATTAGATAAAGTATTTGCCGGCCAGGTGTTTCAAAACCTGTTGTCTAACGCCATAAAATTCTCGCAAACCAATAATACTATTAAGGTTATAACTGGTTTGCAGCGACAAAAATTTGTGTTTGAAATAATTGATGAGGGCATTGCCATTGGGCAGGAAGAGTTGGATATGATGTTTAATAAGCTGCAAACACTTAATGAGGCATCAACCAGTCCTGAAAGTCGCCTTGGTCTGGGTCTTTCAATAGCCAAGCTTGTAACCCGCGAAATGGGTGGCGAACTGTTTTACCGCAGTGACGATAATGGCAATTATTTCAGAGTAGAATTTAACGTAATAAACTAAACATATCAGTAACCGATGAACAAATTTTTAAGCTTATTAGCCTTTTTATTTTTGCTGAGCACGTCATCATTTGCTCAAAAAATAGTCTCGTTTAAAGCAATGGGGCATGAAGATGAGGCTATACAGGGAATGAGCGGCAGTACAGCGTACTACATCAAGATAGATCCGCTTATTGAGATGAACGGAAGCAAACTGGTATTGTTTTTTGAACCTTCGCAGGCACTCATTCGTGACAAATCATTCATTAACGTACTAATTAATGATAAGTCGGCATATAGCTCACGTCTGTCCAAAGATTCAATACAACAAATAAGCCTTAACCTAAGTCGTAATGATCTTTCAAGCGACAAGTTTTTAAAGATCCAAGTAAAGACCTTGCTTACTGTTTCTGACGAAAAATGTAAGGATCTGGACAATCCGGCCATGTGGTTGAGGGTAAAATCGTACTCTTATCTAAATTTGGTTAAAAGCAACGCCAACTTTTTTGCTAACGTAAACATTGGTAACAGTTTTGAAACCATGCGTGCTATTGTTTACCCGGCTAGCCCTACACTGCTTGACCTTAAAGCTGTGGCCTGGGCTTACTCGCGCTTAAAGAAAGCCGATGTTAAAAATATCATGGTTTACCAGGAAGGTAATCTGCCCGATAGTGTTAAAAACTATGTTGTGGTGGGGCAGCTGGGGCGTTTAAATGGTACGCAACGTGGTATGATAAAAGTTACCCCGCAGCGCGGCGAGGGCTTAATGTATTTAAATAAAGCAACAGTTAATACAGCCGATACCATTGTACGCCTTGTAAATGCAGGTGGCAAAATAATGGCAGTAAAATCATTGGCAGAAAGCACCGTTCCATCGCAGATATTGTATATTACAGGTGCAGACGATGCCGGTTATGAAAAATCTATTACTGCTTTAGGCAACATCAACATTCTGAATTCAACCTTTGGTGATTACCTTTTGATCAACAAAGCCGAAAATACTTTCTTTAAAACTATTGATGAGAATAAATCAAAACTAAGCTTTAGGCAGATAGGTGGTACAACCAACTTCCTGTCGGGCATTGGTAACCTTAGCAGCGTTTACAACTTTAAAAACAGCGATTTTAGCTTCACACCAAAAGAGGTTGAGATACGTGTTGTGGCCAACTACAGTAGCCTGGCGCCCGGCGACCGGGGTTATATGAACATTTATTTGAACGGCATGTTAATACAGTCTGAAAGATTGGATGGCTCCGGTAAATTAAATACTGCGGTAACCATTAACCGTTATCAGCACCATAAGTATAACACGTTAGAAACCGAGTTTAGATTTTACTCAAGTGGTGGTAACTGTTTAAATAGCTTTAACGGTTTCTTTGCCGAGGTTGATGTTGATAAATCTTACCTTGAATCAAAAAACCCATTTGTTACCAGCGATCTAAGCTTTTATCAATATCCGGAAGCGTTTAACAATGGTACAACCCGTATTGTTATCAGTAAAAAATACGCTCCTTTTGCTGCAGGAGCATTGGGCGAGATAATTTTCGAACTAAACAATAATATTAACGCCAATAACTTCCCTGAGTTTACTTACTCTGGCGATATGGATGTGGCAGATCTTAAAAAGAACCACATTATTGCACTGTTGGCTGCTGATGATCCGCTGATGAAAGAGTTTCCGGACGCGCCGATACAGTTTGACCGTAAGTTTAGGTTATATAATAACGAAAACAACAAGATAGTATATGAACTTTCTGATTCGGTATCGAACGGTTTGGCCCAGATATTTTACGGACGTAGTAACAACGCTGTGTTGGTTTTAACGGCAACCGGTAAAAATCTTTCAGAAGCGTTCAGGTCTGCGTCGCTCTCAATTACAGAGCAGTTGTCAACCCTGTCAAGTAACGTAGCCATATCAGACGTGGCCAATAACAAGTACTTGTTTAACATCAGTAAATCAAGCGAGAACCTGGAGTATATAGATACCAAGAGCGTGCTTACCCGTTTCTGGGAGAGTTATAACCTGTACATCTTGCTAGCAATGCTGGTACTTATATTATTATCCTTCCTTTATATCCGCGCTAAGGTTCAAAAATCACAAGACATATTCACAGATTAATTTTAGCACTCGGGTTGCCATAAGGCAACCCGAGTATTTATTGTAAATACATGAAATTATCTGTACCGCATATTTTAATACGCGACGGTTTTTTAACACAAACCGACCAGGAAAAGATTGACGACTTTTCCCGACGGTCGGGGTTATCTTACGTTAAGATCATACTCAACTTCGGCTACATATCCCGTAAAAACTACGAACGATCGTTAATTAACGAGGGTTACGTTTTTCAGCAGATACGCGAAGAAGCCTTTGACCAGGAGGTGCTGAGTAAAATTGAGCTAAAATTTGCGGATGAACATCTGGCTTTGCCAATGCGTATTGAAAACAATAAGGTAGTTACCTTAATGGCAAATCCAAGCGACGAGCTGTTTATTGATTACATAAGGTTTACCTATGATCTGGAACCTGAAATAATTGTAGCTTCTGACCTTGATATAACTTGGTTAAGCCACGTTTTACTGGGGCAAAAATATGTTAAATCTGCTGTTTTTGAACTGCTTAACCGCGATCCTAAAAACTCTGCGCTTACCACCTTTACAACTCCACAACTGATTTTTACTTTCAGTTTGCTGGGCCTACTGGTTAGCGGATTAGTTTTGAGCTTTTCTAATACTGCTATTATACTGAATGTATTGCTCAGCAGTTTCTTTTTGGTATCTATTATATTTAAGCTGTTTTTAGCGCTGGTAGGTTCGCGCTTCGAGTTAGACGAGGCTGTCACTAAGCAGGAAGTACGTGATATAGTTGATGCTGACCTGCCAATTTACACCATACACCTGCCGGTATACAAAGAAGATAAGCTTATAAAGAAACTCATCTGGAACCTACAAAGTATTGACTATCCGCGCGAAAAGCTCGACATAAAATTGCTTATCGAGGAGGATGACGACAAAACGCTTAACGCCGTACGTAACCTTGATTTTCCGGCGGTATTTGAGGTGATAGTGGTTCCTTTCCACATGCCTAAAACTAAACCTAAGGCATGTAACTATGGATTGCATTTTTCAAGAGGCAAGTACCTAACCATTTATGATGCTGAAGACGTACCCGATACAGATCAGTTAAAAAAGGTGGTGGCACTTTTCAATAAACTTCCGGATAACTATATCGTTATTCAGAGCGCGCTTAATTACTTTAACCGTAACGAGAACTTTCTTACCCGTATGTTTACATTGGAGTACTCATACTGGTTTGATTATATGTTGCCGGGGCTTGATACATTTGATATCCCCATACCGCTTGGAGGTACCAGCAATCACTTTAAATTTGAATACCTGATTGAGTTAGGCGGCTGGGATCCGTTTAATGTTACAGAAGATGCCGACCTTGGCGTGCGTGCTTATGATAAAGGTTATAAAGTAGCTATTGTAAACTCAACCACTTACGAAGAGGCTAATAACGAAATGTTTAACTGGGTGCGACAGCGTTCCCGCTGGATAAAGGGTTATATGCAAACCCATCTGGTGCACATGCGTAACCCCGTAGCGCTATGGAAAAAGTTAGGTTGGAAAGGTTTTTTAGGTTTTAACTTCTTTATTGGTGCCACCCCTATCACCTTCTTAATTTATCCGTTGCTTTTGGTCATATTCTTCTTTTACGTAGTTTTTGATTTGGATACCATACGTACATTTTTTCCGGATTGGGTGCTTTTTATGTCCATCGTTAACCTGATGGTGGGTAATATTTTAATGATCTATGTAAATATGATGGCAGTATTTAAACGCCGTTATTACGAGTTGATATTGTTTGCTGTAGCCAATCCTGTTTATTGGTTGTTGCACTCGTGGGCAGCTTACAAGGGCCTTTATCAACTTATTGTAAAACCATTTTACTGGGAAAAAACCAATCATGGTTTAAGTAAAACCCATAGTGTAACAAATGCGGTTGAATAAATTTAAAATAGATAAGAGCCAATCTGTGGCAATAATTACCGTGTTCCTGGCAGTTTACTATCTGGTATGCGGTTATGTGCTTAATGATATGGGTTATACAACCCTTGAGTCTGTATTTTATGTAGAAAAGGTACGTATAATATTTGAAGGGGTTGGATATAAACTAAAGGTAATAGGGCTTACGGCGCCTATTATACCGTTTTTTGCCACTATTGCATTTACTATCATCAACCCATTGCTGGCTCCGGTAATAGCATCGGGCATAGGTACTGCATTCCTTTTTTACCTGATAGCCGGAACTGTAATAAGAAATCTGAAAGATGATTTTTATCTGTATTTACTGCTTGCGATATTTTTATTCCATCCCGGAATTTTATATATGGCCTGCTCCGGTAAGTCTATTTACCTGGTTTTGGTGTTTTTCTATTTGTTCTTTTTTAATTTATTCAGGTATTACACATCAAACACTACATTTCACATATCAATTGCCAGCGTTTGCCTTGTAATGCTGCTGTTTTGCGATTATAAATTTATTTGGATTACGCTATTCTTTATACCGCTTATTTTCTCAATGGCCATACAAAGCCTTAACCTGGCCGAGAAGGAGTCAATCTTTAGGATGACGCTTAGCTTTAATAATCCATCATTACGCCGAAAACTCATTAATAAAACTTTCGCGCTATACATTATACTATTTATTTTGCCAATAGCATCTGTTATATGTTATAAGCTGCTTAACCTTACCAATGCGAACGACGTTGACTACTTTTTGCAAAGCCCCTACGCTACCTGGACAGTGTTGGCCGATAGGCTTAACTATGATCTTGTCTCGGCTGATCCTAAAGGCGAACTGGCAGAAGTTTCATTACTTATTACGGTTAACGCCATAGCATTTTGCCCGCTTTTGGTTGTAATGATGTTTTTTTTCAGGGATAAGTTATACCAGATACTAACCTTGATAACCCCGTTTGCTTTTTTAGAGTTTTTGCATTTAAAGTACGACAAGACGCCTATTGCATATCAGTACTACCTTGTTTTTTTAGTGCTTGCCATTTTATGCGTAATTATAAAAGGTGCCTCCGTTAAACAGCAATTTGCTTTTAAAATAGCGCTTGGTTTATTAATGGCCGTGCAGATTTTTACGGGATACTACTTTTTAAAAAACTCGTCATCAGAAGAGGAAAGAAAATTTGTTACCTATTTTATAGACAGGGGAGAGGTTGAAGAAATAGAGGACGAGGATAAAGAAATGGCCAGTTACATTAATGGCTTGCCAGAAAAATCGCGGGTTTTAATGGATGATGCAGTAGCCTATAAAATAGTTGCCTTTACCGATAACATTTCGCGTTTAATTTTGCCTTACCAGGATGGTTATCTGGGCGCGGTTGAAACACCCAGAGATTATGCGGAGTACATATTGGTTACTACACCTAAAAATTTAAGTTCGGGCTATACGCTGCTTAGTTCTAAGTATCCACCCCTGCTATATCAAACAACAAGTAATTACGCCACCCTGCAAAAAGTGCACGAAACCCCTAACTGGGCGCTTTACAGATTTTTATAATTTTACTGTAACACCGCCGGATAAAACATTGGGTAAGAGCCTGCTGTCTAAGTAATTACAAAGGCTTACAATGAGTATGCCTACCATACCGCCCGTATGTGCAGGTGGAACTATTCTAAATAAATTTAATAGCCGTTTCAGACCATTTGCGCAATGGCATAGATACACAAACCCCAGGCTGCCAACTCAGGTAAAAGGCGCAGCGGACTTAATGCTACCCACCATTTAACAATACCACGCAGGCGGTTAGTTTCAACATGTTCAGGCTTCATAATATAGTGTAGCATCACCGGTATAAAGTAACTGAAAGTGATAACCCGCGACAGGAATACAATAACCGCTGCTGTAAGCCAAACACATCTTGCAGGCCCATCATGCAGGTAAGCCATTACCATGTTGGCTATAGAAAGTAATACCTGTGCCGGCGATACCAGCGGCCAAAATCTGGTGCCGGCCAGCATTTGGCCGCTGGTATGAAGTTTTTCTAAAAGCGTTGCGGGATGTACATCCTTTTTCCAGTTGGGATATACAACCAGGGTTTCATAAAGGCCGCCACCCATACTTAAAGTGATAGTTAGCAGCAAAAGCGTTAAAAGTATCAGGTTTGTCATGCCGCAAAATTAGCTAGCCTTAGTTTTTTAGAAACGATTTTGTGGCGAGGGGTGGTATTACGTCGGTAAGATGCGGATTGCTTCGGTATAAGTTTGTTTATACACTATTATAAACAAGAGCAAAAAATAGCTAATAGTAGCTATATGACAGCGATTTTTCTGGAGTTAACTTTGGTGAACTACAGTTAAATACATTACAGATTTAGCTCAAGTCGGCGCGGTGAAATTTATACGATTTCCAAATCCTTACACAATCTCAAAAGCATGAAAAATACACTTTGCATTATAGTTTTATTAAGTATTTCAATAACTAACCGGTTAACTGCGCAGGTTAAAAAGCCGGTTGCAAAACCTGTTGCTAAACAGCTGGCAAAACCAGTTGAAAAAAACACATTAAGCAGGATAGATTTTTTTAACAAGAATGCCGATGATGCGGTAGAAATTTTGAGAGATGAGCTTAAAAAACTTAAAATCGATTTAAACGACATGGACGAGGAAGATGTGTATAGTTTTAATTCCGCTAGCATTGATAAAGATCCATCGAATACACAAACTGAAAAAACATTAACGTTTACCGGCGATTTGATAGCATATGTTAAAGCCTCTAAGAGTAATGTAGTTAATAAACTGACGTTTTTTCCAACCCAATTAACGCATTACACTGCTATAAAATCAATGTTAGGGGTTGATAAAATGATAGAAATAAACGGAGGATATAATGACACAACGTTAAGAAGTGGAGACATTTTTGTTAACTTAAGCTCATCTGAAGATTATGACGACGACGACAAGGTTGTAACCTCTTACACCATCACTGCAGAACGTATTGATCACAACGCCACACAACTATCAGACTTAGCCCAATCTTTTGATGTAAGCGATATGGATATGCACAGAAGCTATACTGACGTAACCAATGCGGCACTCAATTTTGTAAAAAGACAAGGGTATACGTTTTACTATCAATCGCCCAATTCATTTAGAACAGATGATAATGATAAGTGTACCGAGATTTATTACAGCGCTTATTTTAACAAGCATGTTTCTGTAACCTTTACTTTGAATAAACTTTGGTTGGTAAATACTATTTTGATCAGTTCGGCCGATCCCATAGCTTTTAATAAATTAAAAAAAGCGTTTGAACTGTCAGAATGGAAGAAAATAAAAGCTCCTGGCAGCAATAGCGATGTAAACAATTACACCAATAAAAATGTAACGTGCGAAGTTGATGGCAAATACCATACTATTCAATTTACTATTAGTCCCGCAGCAAACGACATAAGTACCCGTTTTGTGCTGGCTCCAACTCCGGGTCTGACTCAAATAATAGGACTTCGCAACTATGGGTCAGCAGATGAGGTTGCAAAAGCGCTTGCAAAAGATTATTTAACAGATATAAAATATGACGAAGCTAAGAAAGAGTACGTTTACGATGAAAGTGCAGATGATTTCCAGTTTTTCTATAAATCTCCCCAAGGCACTACGGTAAGGACGTATTTTAAAATGGACTTAACAACTGACTGGACGGCGCCTTGCATGGTATACAGCGACGACAAAACGTACTTACAAGCTTTATCTGATGAATTTGAAAAATCTACAGAGTTAAAGAAAAAATATACCAAGGGCCTTAAAGATGGTTATTTCGCTTTATACGACATTAGTATGGAAGCTACGCGCGAAGCTAAAGCGGAAGAGCAACGGAGAGCAGCGGCAGAACAGCAGCGGGCAGAGGAAGCCAGAGCTGCCGCCGAGAGGGAACGTGCAAGACTGGCAGAAATAGAAAAGCAAAGGCTCCAAGCAGAAAAAGATGCTAAGTTTAATGAGAGTTTGCGCAAGGCCACAGAAATTATGCAAAAAATGATAAAGAATTAGTGGCAGGAAATGCAATCACCATTAAGCTTGCCTTAATTCTTCTTTGATCCGCGCTTCGGCAAGGGCAACCAACTCATCAATAGGTGCTCCGTTGGCTTCTATTGGTTCAAGCACTTTTAAGGTAACATGAGTAAACGTGTTAAGCGGATACACGCCATACCGCACCAGTTGCCAGGAGTTGTTAATGGCAATGGGTACCAGCAAGGCATTGGGGCATTTTTTCAGTATAGTGGCAACTCCCGCTGAGTGGAACTTACGCACTTTACCATCGGCAGAGCGCGTACCCTCAGGAAAAATAACTGCCGACCAGTTATTGTCTTTCATACGCTGGCCCAGTTTCATCAATTCGGTTATAGACTGGCGCTGGTCTTTTCTATCGATATTGGCGCCGCCACCCACCTTTAAATTGTATGATATAGACGGGATGTTTTTGGTAAGCTCTATCTTGGAAATAAACTTAGCATGATACCTGCGCAGGTGCCATATAAGCGGTGGTATATCCAACAAGCTTTGGTGATTAGCTAAAAACACAATGGGTTTACCTTCGGGCAGGTTTTGCTGGTTAACAAAGGTTACGGTATCGCCCAAAAAGTAAATTGTAGAAGTAAGACAAAAGTTTAAGATATCAACACAGCGTTTATGTACTGCGTACCCACCCAGTTTATAGCAAAGCCATTGTATAGGCTGAAAGACGCACAGCACCAAAAAGAAAAGTACAATGGTTATGGGCGATAAGATGTATCCTAAAAGTTTCCTCATGCGGGTAATTATCGCCTGCTAAATTAGAAATATTTTATCTATTGTGATTTAAATGCTACCCTCTAACATCATCAGCTTTACCCTTAATATACCGGCCACGGTAACCGAGTCGGTTATGCGGCCATCGCACACCATTTGGTACGCATCTTCAAAAGGGAGTCTGCGGGTTTGCAGTTGCTCGGTGTCTTCGGGTTCGGCTTCATGTTGTTCTAAACCGGTTGCAAGGTAAATAATACAAAGTTCATCGCAAACAGAATTGCTTAAATGCATGCGCTGTATTTCGGTCCAGTTGTTAGCTTTAAGGCCGGTTTCTTCCAGCAACTCGCGTTTGGCGGCTGTTAAGGTATCTTCGTTTAAAGGTGCACCGCCTTCCGGCAGCTCCCAACTATATTCATCTAACGGAAAGCGGTATTGGCCCACCAGGTAGGTATTGCCGTCGGCATCAAGCGGTACTATGCCGGTGGCCCGATTTTTAAAATGGACTTTGCCGTAAATCCCCGGGTTGCCCATGGGATTAATAACCTTGTATTCGGTAAGGTTTATCCAGTTATTATCGTAAATATTTTGCTGTGATGTTATTTGCCAGGGATTATCTTCCGGATGATGCATAGTTTATTTACCAGCGTTTAAAATACCATCAATATTGCCGCACTTTTTATTTTTATCCGCTTTAGCAACATATGGATTGCTTACCGTGGCTGATTGGGTTAGCCAAACTTTGCCATTGCAGCTTAGCTTATAAATAGTAGATCTGTTGAGATTAAACAACTTAAGTGTTTCAAAAAACTGCCTTGATAGCTCATCAAACTGCTGCTTTTGCGCATCCAGGTTATGGCCCTGGCTTATACCCCGGCATGCCATCATTAACTTATCTAAATGACCAAGCCATTGTCTGCGCTGCCCATCGCTCATCTCGCTGGCGTGCATAGCGCGTGTATCCCAAATAAAACCCTGCGATGCCTCGGTAACTTTTGTAGCGTTAGCCGCTTCTATGCTCCTACGCATGTTAAAGTAATCTTCCGTAACCTTACCAAAGGCATCGCGCAGGCTTTGCGCACCAGCGGTATAGGTAAACATCACCGTCAGTATAAAAAGTAGTTTAGCTATTTTCATATCAAATTTTAAAACAATAAAAAAGGGCGGTTAAATACCGCCCTAAATTAAAACTATTAATTAATTTTTTTACAATCCGAACGCTGCTTTAACTTTATCTACATAGTCCAGCTTTTCCCAGGTAAACAACTCAACCTCGCGGGTAATAACAGATCCATCATGGTGGGTAAAGTTTTTGGTTACAATTTGATTTGGTTTGCCAAAGTGGCCATAAGCTGCAGTTTCGCTGTAAATAGGGTTGCGTAATTTAAAGCGGGTTTCAATAGCATATGGGGTCATGTTAAAAATACCCTCAACTTTTGCAGCTATTTCACCATCATTCAAATCAACTTTAGCGCTACCGTAAGTATTTACATAGATACCCATTGGCTGCGCTACGCCTATAGCGTATGATACTTGCACCAATACCTCGTTACAAACACCTGCGGCAACCAGATTTTTAGCAATATGACGGGTAGCATAAGCAGCAGAGCGGTCAACCTTTGATGGATCTTTGCCAGAGAAAGCACCGCCACCGTGTGCTCCCTTGCCGCCATAAGTATCAACAATTATTTTACGACCAGTAAGACCGGTATCACCATGTGGGCCGCCGATTACGAATTTACCGGTTGGATTAATGTGGTATTTGATATCGCTATTAAAAAAGTGGGCGTATTTTGGATACTTTGCTTTTACCCTTGGGATAAGTATGTTAATGATATCCTGACTGATTTTGGCCAGCATTGCTTTTTCCTCGTCAAAATCATCATGCTGGGTTGAGATAACGATGGCATCTATCCGGGTAGGCTGGTTGTTATCATCATACTCCAAAGTAACCTGCGATTTTGCATCCGGGCGCAAATATTTGATATCAGAATTTTCCCGACGGATGGCCGCTAACTCAAGCAACAAAGCATGTGCAATATCTAATGCTAACGGCATATAGTTATCCGTCTCTATAGTTGCGTAACCAAACATCATCCCCTGGTCGCCCGCGCCTTGCTCTTCCTTCGCCTTGCGGTCAACACCCTGATTAATATCCGGAGATTGCTCATGAATTGCTGACAGCACACCGCAAGAGCTGCCATCAAACATATATTCGCCTTTGGTATAACCAATTTTATTGATCACCTCGCGCGCTATTCTCTGAACATCAAGATAAGCTTTGGATTTTACCTCGCCGGCCAATATCACCTGTCCGGTGGTAACCAGTGTTTCGCACGCTACTTTTGATTCGGGATCAAACGCAAGAAAATTGTCTATTAAAGCATCTGATATCTGGTCAGCAACTTTATCCGGATGACCTTCTGATACAGATTCTGAAGTAAATAAATAGGGCATATTATAAAATGTATAAATTATATTTAACGGTAAATGCTGGTTAAGAGAGTAGCGATTAAACTAGGTAAAGAAGTATGGTTTTAGCACTTTTTTACGTGGTTGCAATCCGGCCCGCGGCAAAATAACTTGCGGGCAGCTAAATCAGTCCACTATCAGCGGGCCAAAAGTAAAACAATTTTCACAAAGCAGAAAATACAATTACTTTTGGCACCTTAATTACAGGTGGTTGAAAAAGAAAGCATTATTTATAATTAATCCGATATCCGGAGGGAAGAAGAAAGATGACGTGCCCGCGCAGATAGAAAAATATCTGGATAAAAGTTTGTTTGAACATACCATTCTGTTTACAACCGGTGTGGCCCATGCCCGTCAGGTAGCTACAGACGCGGTAGGTAAATACGATATTGTTGTTGCAGTAGGTGGGGATGGTACAGTTAACGAAGCAGCATCTGGTTTGGTTGGTAGTGATGTTACGCTGGGAATAATTCCATGTGGATCTGGAAACGGATTATCGCGGTTTTTAGGCATCCCAATGAATATTGAAGAATCAATAAAAACATTGAATAAACTGCAAACCGAGAAAATTGATTCGGCAGAGGCAAATGGCAGCCCGTTTTTCAACATAGCAGGGTTGGGCTTTGACGCCCACATAGGCCAGGTTTTTGCCGGTGGAAAAAAGCGCGGCTTTTTAAGCTACGCAAAATCATCACTCGCTGAAATAATAAATTACAGATCGCACGTATACTATTTAACTATTGATGGCGTTAGTTATACTCGTAAAGCGTTTATTTTAAGTATTGCCAATTCGTCGCAATACGGTAATAACGCGCATATATCGCCAAAGGCTTCGGTGCAGGATGAGTTGCTTGATGTTTGTATAGTAAAGCCATTTCCACTTTATCGTTTTCCTGAGATGGTGTTGCGCATGTTTACCAAAACTGCCGATAGCTCAAAATTTGTAGAGATAATAAAGGGAAAACATATAACTGTTAAACGCGACGAGCCCGGCCCTATGCATCTGGATGGAGAACCGGCTAAAATGCAGGCGCAAGTTAACATAAAAATAAAGCCTGCTACTTTAAATGTAATTGTTGGCGATACTTTTAAAAATTAAGCGCGCATGGCAAAAAAAAAGTTAAATAGTTTTTCGGGATTGGTTTATTCTACAGATCCGGAGTTGAACAAACAACAACCGGAGCAAA
>Ga0247817_10000168_pt1 | contig 42568 bp, 80 predicted proteins | sample UWRJL212509R1_FD_178010 | JGI IMG/M metagenome (GOLD analysis project Ga0247817, IMG submission 178010) | Plant litter microbial communities from Arlington Agricultural Research Station in Wisconsin, United States - UWRJ-L212-509R-1 | ecosystem: Environmental > Terrestrial > Plant litter >... | reverse complement strand
ACTATCGTCGGACCCGAGCTAATTCCCGATGGCGGCTTTGATGTGGGCGTCGGTGGCTGGGCAGATTCGCCATCATATGCCGCCTCTGGTGATCTGTCAGTTGTTGGTTCTGCTCTGCGAGCAACGCTGACTGGGGCAACGACGCAATACCGCGCCTCACTGCTCGCCTCGGTTACTGCGGGTCGGGCATACCTTTACGGCCTCACCCTTGCGGCCAAAAGCGCGTCTCCGACCATCGGTACGGCGTTCATCGACAGTTCGACCAGTGCAGACCTTTTCGTCCCGGCCTCGTCGCCCGGTTTCAACCTTGCTGCATTGCCGCAGTCGCAAAGCATTGTTGCGGGGGCGCCTTCGGCCTCGATGTATGTCGGGATTAGGATGACAGGCGGCGCCGGTCAGACGCCAACTGTTGACTGGGACACGGCCTCACTTAAGGAGGTGGTGCCATATCTCGGATACTCGGTAACGGGCCTCGCCTTTTCAATTGATGGCGCAACCCCAGCAGCCGCAAGCGGCAACAAAGTCTTGGCACAGTGGGGCGAAGATGGGGAGCGAAACCGAGTCCGCCTTGTGTGGGATGCATCGAAACACTTGCGGTTCATTGTGACCGTTAGTGGGTCGGAAGTTGCAAATCTGGACATGGGTGTTGTCGAGGTCGCCACAGCGTTCACGGCCGAAGGATCGATCGGGACAAACCGCATCGCGGTGCGCCTGGGTAGTGCCCTCTCACTGATCGATACGGCGGCAGCATTCCCTGGTCTAGGCAAGTTCTGGATCGGGCGCTCCTATACTGGCGAGACGTGGGACGGCACTATCGGTCACCTCAAGGTCTTCGCTGCCGAGCGCATCCCGGCTGATGTTCTCTACGGCGAGGGCGACAGCTATATGGCTTTGACGGCTGGCGTGGGGATGAGTGCCTCGTTGCCAGTTGCACTAGGCCGGCCGATGTTTACGACAGCGGCCGGTGGCTCGACATTGGCGACAGAAGTCGCACGTGTTCAGGCCAACCCCGGCCTCTGCCGAGGCACCTTCGTTCATTGGGACGGCGACGCCAACAGTTTTACCGACGTTGCCACGACCATGGCCAATTACGCCGCGATGGTTGCGGCGCTTCCGCATCAGCGGTTCGTGATAGTCCCGCCGTGTAGGCGCTTCAACGCAACGGCTGGTCAGAATGCCGCCGTAACGACGATCCAATCTCAACTAGCGGCGCTTTACCCCGGCCATATCGTGGATGCCCAGGCCATATTGGCCGGTCTAGCGGTTTCTCCGGGCGACGATGCCTACGTTGCGGCAGGGTATATTCCAAATAGCTGCCTCACGGACGGCACCCACATCACTCTTGCGGCAATGAACGCCGTTGCAGCTGAGGTTGCAAGCTTGATCACAAGCAGCGGCTGGTAGCCCACGCCCTCGCATCATATGTGTGCCTGAGATAGAAATGTAGAATGGCAAATTACCAAGGTGAGCCGCAATACGAAGATCAAATGAGCGAGGATGAGGCGCTAGAGCCAACGTCCTCCAAGCGGCTGCTCATTGCCATCAAGAACGCAGAGAAGAAGTTTAACGCCTATCAGTCCAAAGCCGACCGGATTGATAAGCTATACGCCAACCTCGATACGTGGTCATCGTTCTATGGCAATGGCGGGATATTTGACCACGAGTTCAATCTATTCTGGGCGTCGATGGAAGTGGTTAAGCCATCCATCTATTCCCGGCCTCCTATTCCGGTTGTAACGCCTGTATTCAAGGACAGAAGCCCTATCGTTCGCACTGGCTCCGAAATGCTGGAGCGGTGTGCGGTAAGAGGCTTTTCCATCTCTGACATTGATCAGGTGATGTTGGGCGTTCGTGACGATCTAGCAATTGTTGCGCGTGGCGTTATCTGGTGCACGTATGAATCGGGCGATGATGCAAAACCATATGGCGAACGCGTCTGCATTGAGCATCTGGACCGCAAGGATTTCCTGCACGAACCGGCTCGGAAATGGGCTGATGTTGGCTGGGTTGCCCGTCGCGCTTGGCTAACCAAGAAAGAGGCCACGAAGCGGTTTGGCGATAAGGCCGATAATGCATCCTATGGACAGCATAAGGATGAGCGCGGCGAAGAGGTCGATAACACGCCTAAGGCTGGGTTCTGGGAAATCTGGTCCAAGGTAGATCGCAAGGTCTATTGGGTTGCGGAGGGCTGCGATGAGGTTTTGGATGAGGAAGACCCATTCCTTAAGCTCAAGAACTTCTTCCCATGCCCCCGCCCTGCCTATGCCACACTAGAGCGCCGTTCGCTCGTCCCTGTCCCTGATATTGTCTATATCGAGGATCAACTAGAGAGCATCAATGAGCTAACGTCTCGTATTCATGGGCTGTGTGAAAAGCTCGTGGTGCGCGGCATTATCCCGGCTGGCTCTGATGTGGGTGACGCGCTGGAAACGGCGTATCGTAATCTCGACGCCGATCACATGATCATCCCTGTCCCGGCTGCTGCGTTCAATACGGCCAGCAAGTATGTGGACTGGTTGCCTATCGACATGATTGCTCAGGCTCTCATCTCGGCTGTAGAGGCACGTAGAGAGCTTATCGGCAATGTTCAGGAGCTTCTTGGCGTTGCTGACATTATGCGCGGTGAATCCGAAGCACAGGAAACGCTAGGGGCTCAGAAACTCAAGGCACAGTTCGGCTCTGTCCGCATTCGCGACAAGATTGCTGAGTTGGTTCGTATTGGCCGCGATACGCTCCAGATCATGAGCGAAATCCAGGCTGAGGAGTTCAACTTCGACACGCTGCTCGAAATGAGCCGTATGGAGCTTCCAAAGCGATCTGAGATCAAGAAGCAGCTATCCGACATTAAGGATGGCGCTAAGAAAGAGTTAACGGCACTTGCTGATAAGGCAGAGGAGGCGCTACAGGCTCCAGAAGCCCAGCAGAACCCACAGGAGGCACAGCAGCAGTTCCAGCAGGCTCAGCAAGCCATTCTCGCCAAGTTCCAGCCTATCATCGATAAGTTGGGTAAGGCTGTTACGCAGGAAGATGTTAAGGAGCTATTGGCTGAACAGAAGACCGGGTTTGCCGACTTCGATATTCAGACCGATTCCACGATCTATCCTGATGAGCAGGCTGAGAAGGCAAGCCGTAACGAGTATATGCAGACCTTCGCCGCTGCATCGGCTGCATTGGCTCCGTTGGTTATGAGTGGGGCTGCTGGTGCTAATCTGGCAGGGTCTTTGCTCAAGTTTCAACTTGGTCCGTACCGTGCGGGGCGTGAGGTTGACGCATCCATTGATGAATGGGTCGAAAGCCTTCAGAACCAGCCGCAACAGCCCAATCCTGAGGCTGAAAAGCTAAAGGCGCAGGCTGCGCTGGATCAGCAGAAGATGCAGATCGAAATGCAGAAGCTACAGGCCTCGCTTGCTCAGGCGCAGGCAGAAAACCAGTTCCGCGCTCAGGAGTTGAAGCTCAAGGAAGCCGAGCTAACCCTCAAGGCGCAGGAAATTCAGCAGCGCCCACAGGCTGAAGCCAGGAAGGAACAGATCAAGGCTGAAGGCAACGCACAGGCCAAACGTCTCGATGCTGAAGTGGCTGTCACTCGTGAATCGGCACAGCTTCAGGCGGATATGCAGACAGCCCAGATGAGCTTGGATGCCGAGGCGGCGCTAGAGGCGCAGCGAGCACAGACCGAAAGCGCTCAAATGCTTCTCGATGAGAATTTCAGGCGCGATGAGCTTGTGACCAAGACTGAACTGGAGTGGGCCAAGCTTCAGCAGCAGGAACAGCAGGCCGAACGCGCTGCTCAGGAAGCAAGGGAGCATCCTGATGCGCAGAAATAGGCTTGGTCTCCGTAATGTGTCGTATGCCTACCCTGGCAAGCTTGGAATCACCACGGATAAGGGCCAGCAGAACAATTATCCACTGGTTCTCGATGCTCCTACTGAGTCCATCGAAATCATGAATATCCGCTATGAAACCGGCGCTCTCAGTACTGATGCGCCCGATCCATTGCCTCCAGAAGGAAACATTTAATGGCCCAAGGTGTAACACTGATGGTCCCTGCCACCTCAGCGGGTGCAGATGGGATCATGCGAGATCAGAAGCTAAGCGCGTCTAACCCATTGCCTGTGTCTAGCACGGCGGCATCTGCGACCACAGGCGCAGTCACCAACGTTAACGACACGGCCACAAGCACGACTCTCCTTGCTGCCAATACGGCTCGCAAGGGTGCGATCATCACCAATACCTCCAGCGCTATTCTTTATGTTCGGCTGGCATCAGGCACGGCATCCGCAACGATGTTTACCTACCGCCTTCCTCAAAATGCTACACAGGAAATTGGTTTGCCTTACACTGGCATCATTACAGGCGTCTGGGCGACTGATCCAAATGATGGCGTGGCTGTAGTGACGGAATTGGTATGATGGCTATCGCAACGCCCTATAGGCGACTAACAGACCCGATCATGGTTGTAGTTGGAGCGTCGGCAGGAACCTCAACAATGGTCCCTGCAAACTTCATCCCTGCCAATGCAGATGCGTTTCAGGTCGTGAACTCCAATTCTTGCTATGTGCGGCTCAAGGGCTTTAAGCTTGGCGAGACTGGAGAGGTTGAGGATGGGAAGGGCTGGCTCCTCCCTCCCGGCCATGTATCCGTCTATGCCACTCAGAAGCCCGAACGCATGTCGGCAATGGCGGTCTCTCGCGCAGGGTTTCCTATCGATAGCGGGAGCCTCGTGCCCCTAGAAATTAACTACGGATTCGGCATATGACTGTTCGTAGTCCCGGATATGGCCTGAGCGGCCCTAAAGGCGAAACCGGCTCTGCTGGAGCATCAGGCGCGGTCGGGCCAACTGGCCCTAAGGGGGATATTGGCGCAACTGGGCCTCAGGGCTCTAAGGGCGATATGGGTGCGACAGGCTCGCAAGGGCCAATCGGCCCAACTGGTGCAACTGGCGCAACAGGAGCGGCGGGAACTAACGGTACAAGCGCTTCTGTTTTAGTGGGTACGGTCACACTCGCTGAATCCGCACTTATTACGCTCGCACTAGGTGTTCGGCGTGTCACTGTATCACTGGCAGGAACGGTTACGACTGGCTCCTATGTTGCCGCTCCGACAGCAGCGCCACCAGCAGGATATTCGATCCAAGATGCATATTGCTCTACAGCAGGACAGATAACAGTTGGTATCATTGTTCCCGCTTTAGGCGTTGCCACCAATTATTCCATTCAAGTCCGAATCTTCAGGTTGAATTGATGAGACAGCGTTCTTGCCGTGTATGCGGCGGCTGGCATTACCTCGATAGCTGGCCCTCCGAGTGTTATGTTATATCGGAAACAAAGCGCTCCGATCTGGGTTTCCCCATGATTGGCGTGCGCGACGATACAGAGCCGCTTGTCTCGATGGCAGACGGCAAACACTACACCTCCCGCGCCGCAATGCGGGAAAGCTATAAGGCGCCCAATAATCCCAAGGGTGTCGATTACATTGAGGTTGGGAATGATCCTGAATTCATCAAACCCACACCTCGCCAGCCTCTCGCTCCGAAGAAGGAAGATTTCTTGGTAGCGGTAGAGAAAGCCGAAGCAGCCATTAATCGTGGCGAATTCCAGGACGTACCATGACCGAAGAAGCCCTTACCTCGCTTGCCGTTGAAGACACCCCTAATCCGGGAACGGTGAGCTTCACTCCAGAGCCAAAGGAGCCCGTCAAGCCGCCAACCGCCCGAGAAGTCATCGAGAAGAGCCTTGAGGCTATCGAGGAGAAGGACGGCAAGATTCCAGAGGTTGAGGATATCCGGGAGAAGAAGCCCGATCCGAAGGCCAAGGAAGTCAAGATTGAGGATAAGGCAGTAGAGGAGAAGCCAAAGGTCGTTGAGCCTAAGGTTGATTTGAAGCAGGCGGTTGAGACTAATGACGAGGCCGCGCCCGTCGATCCTCCTAAGCCACCCTCTGGTGATAGGGACATTAACCGCGCTCCTGACAACTTCCTCCCCCGCGCCAAGGAAAAGTGGGCCGATGCGCCTGAAGAGGTTCGGGGTGAGTTCTATCGCGCTCTCGACAATTTCGAGAAGGGTAAGCAGGAATACCATCAGGACCGAGAGTTCCGTAAGGAGCTAAAGCCGTTCGAGGAAATGGCCCAGCAGGCGGGCGTTACCGTTAAGCAGGCCCTTGAGAACTACACGGCCATTGACCGACTTCTGAAGCAGAGCCCGGAAGAGGGTATTGAGCGCGTTCTAAAGTCGGTTGGTATTTCGCCTGTTGACTATGCCAAGCATATACTTGGCCGTGAACAGCAGGTTCAGCAGAACCCGGCTCTAGCTGAGACACAGAACCTTCAACGTCAGGTTCAACAGCTTCAGCAGCAGCTTCAGGGTTTCACTCAGGCGCAGACGCAGGCTCAACAGCAGGCGGCGCAGCAGCAGGCTATTCAGCAGGTTGAAAACACCCTGTTTGCAGAGGTACGACAGCAGCATCCACGCTTCGATGAACTGAGGCCGGATGTTGCGTTTTTCTTTAACAGTGATAAACTGTCGTCAATTGTAGATGAACGATCACGTTTGTTTGCAGCAGTGGACATGGCAGAGCGGATAAACCCCGCGTCACAGTCCCATACTACTCGAAGTGCCCAGAGGCCGGTAAACCCGGCTGGCGAAAAATCCATCAAAGGCTCCCTAACCAACGGAACAGACGTTTACGCTGGCAAAGGGGTCAAACTTAGTTCACGCGAAGCCATCGAAGCGGCAATGAACCAACTCGATATTCGCTCATGAAGGATTGATACAGAATGGCAGTCACTACCGACCGTCAGTATCGCCAGCTTCTATCTGCCTCTATGGCTATGCGCAAAGAAGGCATTACGGAACTGGTGTACAACAATGACCCCGTTTTGGCGGTCATTCGTGAACGTGGCAATGTTCGGAGCTTCTACGGCCCCGAAATCCGCCATCACCTCCAGATCAACAAGCAGGATGGACAGTGGTTTACGGGGTACGATTACCTCCGCAACTCCCCCATCGAACTGTTCAATGACGCGTACTTTACGCCCACGAACCTCGCCGTTCCGATTTCCTTCAATGGCACGGAACTGCTGGTAAACCGTGGCCGTGCGCAGGTCATCGATCTGATGGAAGAGTACCAGAACGCCGCCATCGGCTCCATGCGCGATACCATGGAGGCTGCTGTCCACGGTGACGGTACTGGCTCCAATGGGCGTCAGCTTATCGGTCTTGCCGCAGCCCTCCCGGTTGTGACGAATGCTGGTACGTATGGCGGCATTGACCGTTCGACCAATGCCATCTGGCGCACCTCGTCCTACGATGCAAACTCGGCATTCCCGACGATTGGCACACAGGTTGATTCCACCACGATCCGTCCAATGTATGAAGCCATCATGCTTCAGCGTTCGAAGGGCCGTAAGGGTGCTGATCTTCTGATTGCATCTGCTGAACACTTTACGGCGTTCTCGCAGTCGCTTGTTGCCCATCAGCGCATCACCACTCAGGGCCGCGTTGGTCGCCTTGGCTTCCCGGCCCTTGAATTTGCCGGTGCGGGCTTTGTGGCCGAAGTTATCCCGGCTGCCGGTATCCGTTCGGCAATGCCTGCAAACACCACCTATGGCCTCGATTCGTCCTCGCTGTACCTCTATCAGCACCCGGATCGTAACATGGACATGCTGTTTGATGGCGACGGTCAGATGCCAATCAACCAAGATGCCATCGCAAACTTCTTGGTGTGGATGGGCCAGCTTGTATTGGGTGATCCTCAGTACTCCTGGCGCTTGTACGATTCCGTGCCCTGATAGGAGATTTGAATCATGGTTTTCCGCATTACTCCTAGCCTTGGCCCTGACCTTGAGCAGTTTGATACTGACTTTTGGTTCGATCTCACTGGCGTTGACAGCCCACTTCCTGGTGCTGCTGTTCTCGGCTCTGACGGCCACAAGTATGTCTTTGCAAAAGCGGGCGCGGCTATCGCAACTGCTGGTACGGACGTAATCATCAACGAAACCACTTGGGTAGCAGCAGTAGGCGCTGGTACTTACGAGACGACTGTTGCAGCCATTCCCATCAATGCATGGACTTGGTTCCGACAGATCGCTCTCTAAACCATTAGGCGGGGGCTTCGGCTCCCGCTTTCTTCTGCACCTTTAATCAAGGAATCCCAATGGACCCCTTTCTTCCTAAGTTCGACCCAAGCGCACAATCTGTCATCGTCCCCTTCTTCTTCATGCACGAAGGAGAAGAGTGTGTTCGTGTGCAGATTGCAGGCGAAACGCGCTTCGGCCCCGTATTCCGCGCCAAAGACCTTTGGGTACGCGACGGCCTAGAAGAAATCACCTACGCCATGCGCTGGCCTGATCAGTATGCTCAGTTCAAGGATGGAAAGTCGCAGACGGCAGACGGCACGGCCCTCGAAGAAGCTCCGTTCCTCAACCCATCGCGCATTTCCGAACTGCGCATGCTCAAGATTTACAGCGTCGAGGCGCTGGCTAACCTTGATGATCGCAACATTCCAAAGCTTGGCGGTAAGGGCTATGAGCTTAAATCGCTCGCCCAGCAGTACCTTCAGAAGCGTCAGGAAACCGGCGCTAATGACAAGGTTGTCGAGATGCAGCGTGAGCTTGCCGAGCTTCGCGCTATGCTCTCCGCTCAGATCGTGCAGCCGGTATCCAATGAGGGCGAATACACCCGTCTGCGTGAGGATATCAAGGCCAAGACCGGCAAGTACCCGGTTGGCAATCCCTCCCTCGAAACCCTTCAGCGCATCTCTTCGGAACTAACCGAAGCTGCCTAAATAACGGAAGGCCAATGCATTGAGCGTTCTCTCATCTGTCCAAGACGCCAGTCTTAGCCTTGGCCTTCCATACCCTTCAGTTCTCTTCTCATCCACCGAACGCACGTGGCAGATGATGCAGTCCACGGTGAATGAGTGTGCCGTTCAGATCATGGAAGCCTATGATTGGCAGCGCCTCAAGAAGGTTGCCACGATCAACGGTGATGGGGCGCTAACTGCATTCTCACTGCCAGATGATTACGACCGCATGGTCAAAGACGCTAATCTCTGGAGCCAATCGTTTACCTGGTATCCGTCTCAGCAGGTCGCGGACGTTAACCAGTGGCTTCAGATGGAAACCTACACGCTAGAGCCGTGGGAGCCGAGATGGTCCCTGTTCGGTGGCAATCTCAACATTCGCCCCACGCTCGCTGTAGGCCAGAACCTTCAATACTTTTACGTCTCCAATTGGATCGTGAACGGTACGGCTCCGCGCTTCACCTCAGATGGTGACACCTTCACGCTCGATGAGCGGCTGTTGACTCTGTGCATCATCTGGAATTGGAAAAAACAGCAGCAGCAGGATTACGCATCAGAACTTGCCGAGTATGAGGAAGCGATGGGGAAGGCAACGTGGAAAGATACCGGGGCTCGCCAGTCTATTATTTCGGGTTCTCGCAGCGGGTTCTATAATCGCAATGGGCAGACCTTCCCATGAGCCGTATGGATGCAGCCCTATCCCGCAGGCAGAACAGAGCCTCTGTAGCTACGCCTGAGGCCTATCCCGCGCCTTTGGGTGGGTGGGTAACAGCGCAGAACCTTGCGGCTTCACAGAAGGGTACGTGCATTGTTCTGGACAATGGGTATCCCACGACTAAGGGCGTCAAGCCGCGTGGTGGAAACCAGATATATGCCACGGTCGGGGCCGAGCCAGTCGAAAGCCTGCCGACCTATCAAGGCGCAATGAGTTCGCAGATATTCGCCTCCTCGGATGGCTCTATCTTTCCCATCACAACGGTCGTTGATCCTGATATCCCGCCTGTAGCCTTAGTAACAAGCCAAACCTCGAATTATTACGCATCAGCCCAGTTTGCCACATCGGGCGGCTACTTCGCCTATTGGGTGAATGGCACGGACGAGGCGTTGCTCTATGATGGGACGGTGGCAACCCCAATAAACGGGGTATCTGTCCCGGCTATTACAGGGGCGACAACATCAACGTTTAGCCATGTGAATGTCTACCGCAACCGGCTCTATTTTGTGGAGAAGAACAGCCTTGTGGTTCACTATCTCCCGGTGGATTCGATTGGCGGTGTAGCGTCTCAGCTAAATCTTGCGGGCATATTCCGTAAGGGCGGTGCGGTGTTCTTCACCTGCACATGGTCCAGCGAATCGGGTTCGAACTCCCTCAATGACTATCTGGTGGTTGTGTCCACAGAAGGGGAATTGGCAATCTTTCAGGGCTCGTTCCCTGGTGGTACTGACTGGACATTGGCAGGCGTTGCAGAAGGCCCAGAGCCGCTTGGGATCAATGGATGGATGAAGGCTGGTGGCGATATTGCTATCCTCACGGAGCGCGGCTGGGTGGCTGTGTCTGCCATTCGCGTCAAAGACCCGGCAGCATTGTCCATTGATGCTCTATCGTCAGCTATTGAGCCAGACTGGACGTTAGAGGCTGGTCGCCGTCGCACTGTGCCATGGGAATGCCTGAAGTGGGAAACAAAGGGCCTTGCTTATGTGAATGTGCCGCTGGTTTCGACGGCCACCCCTCCAATCAATTTCGTCAAGAATCTCCAGACAGGCGCATGGGGTCGATACACCGGCCTCGATATGCGATGCCTTGCCATCCATAACAACCAGCTATTCTACGGCTCCAACGATGGGACCATTCGGATTGCTGAGGTGGGTGGCTATGACAACGGCGTTCCTTACACAATGCAGATGGCAATGTCGTGGAACCACATGGGCGCGTTTGGCACGGTCAAGACGCTCAAGCAGGTGCGTGGGGAGTTCCTGACGACATATCCCGTTGCGGTCCGCATGGTTAATTTTGTAGACTACACCATTAACTTCCCAAGCCCTCCGAACGTTGAGGGCGAGACTGCTCCTGAATCGGTCTACGATATTGGACAATTCGATACCGCCATTTATGACGGAGCATCCATCCAAACGCCAAAGACAACCTATTGGGTAACACCACAGGGAGCATTGGCTGGCCGCGTACATTCTACAGGCCTCCAGATGCCTATCGGCTCTCCCAATACTCCCAACGTGGAAATCATCAGCCTCAACGTAACCGTCGAGCAAGGCGGGTTGGTGGTTTAATGCATGTAGTCTTTGGCTGTGACAAGCAGGTCGGGGAATGGGTAGCATCTCAGCTAGGGCAGTCCGGGTTTGCTGGTTATTTCATGGCCGCGTTCGGCGTCTATGATAAAGGCCAGATTGTCGGCGGCACCGCATTTCATAACTACTACCCCAAAGAGGGCGTTATCGAGATGACCAGCGCCTGCACTCATCCTGGCTGGCTAACCCGCCGAATGATCCGCGCCATATTCAGGTATGTCTTTGAACTGCTCGAATGCCAAATGGTGGTGATGCGCGTCAGCGAGCACAATTCGAGAATGCTGAACATTGCAGAGCGATTTGGCTTCGATTTATGTACAATCCCACGTTTGCGTGGTAGGCATGAAGCAGAAGTTATCTGCACCCTTACAGACGATCAATGGCGCTCCAGCCGGTTTAACAGGAGGTAGAAATCGGTAAAGCTCCTAGTGCGCCGAATACGGCAAACACAATTCAGCAGCAGACGGCAAGCAATAGAGAGACTGCCATTGCGACGGCGGGCCTCAATATGGTCAACCAAACCGACGCTCAGGGCAATAAGCTTAACTATGAGCAGATCGGTTCATGGTCAGATGGAACTCCGCGTTATTCAGCCACTCAGAGCTTGTCCGCTCCAGGGCAACAGCTTCTAGCTAGTTCCCAAGCGACACAGCAGAACCTTTCCAATCTCGCTCAAGAGCAGAGCGGTAGGCTATCGGGTCTGCTTAACAAGCCATTGGACTGGTCTGCACAACAAACTTACCTCAACGATCTGACAGCGCAGAACCTCAACCCTCAATGGGACAGGCTGGCACAGCAGAACGAAACCGACCTTGTTAATCGCGGCATGCGTCCCGGCTCGACGGCCTATAATGACGCTCGTGATCAGTTCGCTCAGAGCCGATCTAGTGCCTACAATAACGCAAATCTCAATAATTTTGGTTCCGCGCTTCAGAGCCAGATGGCTATCCGTTCTCAGCCACTAAACGAAATCCTCGCACTGTCCGGTCAGAACCAGATTTCCCAGCCTCAGTTTGCCAATACAGCGCAGACAGGGGTTGCTGGGACTGATGTTGCTGGTATTACCAACGCAGGCTATCAGCAAGAAATGGCCGGGTACAATGCAGGCCAGCAGACCTTAGGCGGTTTATTCTCCGCTGGCGCATCGCTCATCCCGCTTCTCTCTGATCGGAGAGCCAAGAAAGATATTGTGCGGATCGGCCAGACAGATTCGGGCGTCCCAATTTACAAATTCGCCTACAAACATGGTGGCCCAACACAGATTGGCTATATCGCGCAGGACTTGCTCGAAAGCCATCCAGAAGCGGTTACGATGGGCCCAGATGGGTTCTATCGCGTCCAGTACGATAAGGTGGGCTAAATGGCACTTGCACCATTCCAATGGTCCGGCAATCAGGCAATCACCTCACCCGAACAAGCAGCCCGCAAACGCGCTATTGCCGAAGCCCTTATGGCTCAATCTGCTACTCCCGCTCAGAATTGGGGGCAGGGCCTTGCAGATGTTGCGGCGGCTCTCAGCGGTACAGTTCTTGAGGGGCGCGTGTCGGATGCTGAAACGGCAGGCCGTGAACGTGCAGGCTCGCTCTTTGCCGATCTTGCCATCAACTCCGATCCTAACACCATCATGGCTGCTCTAACATCGCCGGATAGCGCGTGGGCAAGTCCTGCTCAAACCTCCATCGCTTCTGCTCTGCTCAATCAGGGGTTAGAGCGCTCTGACCCGATGTATCAGCTACAACTAGAGCAGTTGCAGATGGAGACGGAGGGTATGCGAAATCCGCAGCCGCAGCTATATGATCCGAACGCGCCAACTGATTTCCAGAATTGGCAGCTTGGTCAGGCCATTCCAGCTTATGGCGAAACGCTTGGCGACGATAGCTCGTTGGTTACGGTGAATACCGGAACGAATAACGACTTCTTTAGCGGTCTTGGTGCGGCTGAAGGCGAAATCTTCTCAGGGTTCCTCACGGGTGGGCAGACCGCGGCTCGTAACCTTGGGCAAATTCAGACCCTTGAAGGACTTCTCGCTAACAGCCCCACCGGCATGGATGGTGCAGCAACTCAATTGGCTGGCGAGTTCGGCATTGATCTTGGGGGCGCATCGGGCGTTCAGGCTGCGCAAGCACTTATTAACAAGATGGTTCCGGAACAGCGTCAGCCGGGGTCTGGCCCAATGTCGGATCGCGACCTTGAGATTTTCAAGGCCAGCCTGCCGCGCATCATCAATCAGCCGGGAGGTAATGAGCTTATCATAGACACCCTCAAGGCCATCAATGCTTATGACATGGAGCTTGCTCGCATTACGCAGGAAGGCCTTGCACAAGCCGAACAATCGACCGATCCACAAGAGAGAGCGCGGATCAAGGCCAACATGCGTGCACAGATCAATTCGCTTCAGAACCCGGTTACGCCATTCCGCCAGAGGGTCGGAGATACACCCACCGGCCAGCAAGCACTACCTCCAGGCGTTACAATTCGCAGGCTCGACTAATGGCGAAGTTTGAAATCACAGCGCCTGATGGCTCGCGTTACGAGGTAGAGGCTCCTGACGAAGCAACGGCACTGTCTGCGTTTCAATCGCAGATGGGTAGCCCTCCTCCATCCACAGAGGATAGATATAAGGGCGCTCTAGAAACAGTACGTCAGTCTCAGTTTGGGGATATGAGCCGCGAACAGTTTCAGGACTACTCCTCAAAGTTCCTTGCCCCTCAGGGCTTTCAAGGTGTTGCCCAGAATAGTCAGCTCTTCGGGTTTACAGACGAAATCGGTGCAGGAATGGGCGCTCTCGGCTCGCAAGTCCGCAACTGGATGGGAGACGAATCGGCCCCCGGATTCGGTGATGCGTATGGACAATATTCAGAGTTAGAGCAAGCGCGCCGCGACCTTGGAAGAGAGCAGCTAGGCGGGTTCGCTAATGTTGCTGATGTTGTGGGCGGTCTTTCTGTTCTTGGGCCTGCAAGAGGTGCGGCTGGCGCGGTTATACCCGCCCAAGCAAGCCTAACATCGCCTCAGACAATGGCTAATGCTGTCATTGGCGGTGCGGGCTTGGGTTATCTAGGCGGGTTTGGTTCGACAGACGGTGGAATGGCTGAGCGGAATGAGGGCGGAGCTATCGGGGCCGGGATCGGTACAGTATTGGGGCGCTTTGGTCCTACTGTCGCAAATGCCGCTGGTTCTGCGTATGGAAATGCAGCGAACTTCTTTTCTAGAAACGCCGCCGCAACCAAGGCTGGGATTGACCCAGGGGTCGCCCGTTATCTTCAGCAAGCACTCGCTGCCGATGATGCGCTATCGCCTCAGGGGCTTGCCCGGATGAATGCGGCGGGTGGGCAAGGCATGCTTGTCGATGCCGCGCCATCAACGCGCACCATGCTAGATACTGCTATTCAGTCTAGCGGGGCGGCTGGAAGAACGGCAAGAGATGCGATCCAAGACCGTTTGGGCGTAGACAGCGCAGCGATTTCGGACGCCCTTGATAATACGCTAGGATTGCCTGAAGGGATAACATCGGCCCGCGCTCGTATCGCAGCCGAAACCGCAGGGGATCGCGGCGCTGCATATAGAGCGGCGGATGCTGTTCCTATCGATTATTCCAGCGAGGCCGGGTATCTTCTTGATGACCTTCTAACACGGGTTCCAAAGTCGGCAATTGATCGCGCCAACACCCTCATGAAGATTAGGGGCGAGAAAAGCTCTCAAATCTTGGCTGATGTAGCAGATGATGGAACTGTCACCTATTTCACTAAGCCTGACGTTCGGCAGATCGATTATATCACTCGCGCCCTTAATCAGGAGGCAGAGGCGGGTATCGGCATGGGTGCGCTTGGCGGGCAGACCGATATCGGTGGGAGCCTGCAAGAGCTTTCGGGCAATATCCGAACTGTTCTTGGCAATCATGTCCCTGAGTATCGTGTTGCTCTCGACACGGCTGGAGACGCGATAAAGCGCTCTCAGGCCGTTAAGCTCGGTGCGGACATTCTCAACCCAAGCCTCACAATGGACGATGTTATCCGTCAGTCCAAGAATCTAAGTGATGGAGAGCGGCAAGGGATCGCTACCGGCCTGCGCACACAGATTGATAACCTGATGGCTCGCGTTAAGCGAACCCTAGGCAATCCAGACACAGAAACGAGAGAAGCTGCCAAAGCGCTTGTCAGTCTATCTGATCGATCAACCCGCACAAAGATTGAGGCTGCAATCGGGAAAAACCTCTCGGATCAGTTGTTCCGAGAGCTAGACCGTGCAGGAATGTCCTTTGAGTTGGCAGCATCCGTTGCCAACAATAGCCAGACATTTGCTCGCGCCAACCAGAAGCAAGTCATTCAGGACATGGCTGGGGGTAATGGGCCCATTGACGCTTTGAGGCGCGGGAGCCCGGTCAACGCTGGGCAGAGGGTTATCCAAGCCCTCACTGGTATGACTGACGATGCCGTGTCCGGGCGGGCCGACGATATTAACAACCAGATCGCACGGATGCTGGTAGCTCGTGGCCCGGACGCTCATTCGAACTGGGCTATTCTCAGCGCTTTGGGAAATCAGACCTTTCAGAATGACGCAGTTGCTCTCGCTCTGGCAGGCGGCGTAAATCAAGCAGCTCTTCCCGCTTCTCTCTCAACTCAACGATATATCGCTGGGTCTAAATGAGGGGCTTAAGATGGTAGAGCCAGTAACCAAATCCGTAACAGACGGCGAAGGTCGTAACGATCACTGCGAGGCGCATAAGGCCTCCGGGCTGAAATACAGGCTCTTTAGTCGTTTGTGTCATCTCAATCTCCTTTCGCTCAATATCGATGGCATGAAGGTTTCCGTCAATGGTCGATGAAATCGCAAAATCCATCATCGACACCTTGATTGCCGAAGCGGGCGGACAGGGTGAGGAATCCATGCGCCGGGTTGCCGAGACGATTCTCAACCGCTCGGCCATTCGCGGCCTTAGCCCTGAGCAAGTTGTCCAGCAGCCCTATCAGTACACCGGATATTCAAACCCCGGCCCTGCTGCTAGGCAAGCCCAGCAAATGGGGTCTATGCGTTCAGCAGCGGAGGCGGCTTGGCGACTTGCTCAGCAACCGGGCGACCCTACGGGCGGCGCTGATCACTATTACGCTCACGGCACTATCTCGCAGCCTTCATGGGCTAGGGGAATGACGCCAACGGGAGAGTTTGGTGGGCACAATTACTATTCTTCGCGCCCAATTCCTCCCGGTGAAATACCTAATCAGGTCGCCAGCCTGACCGATACAGTCCGTCCAACGTATGCGCGTCCCGCAACGCAATCCAATGCCCTATCATCGCAGCGCTCTCTTATCCCATCAAGCGGATCGGATGCGTTGAAATCGGCAATGGCGCGTTTAGCCGGTCAATCAGTACGGAATGTTTCCCCTGCAAGGCAGTCGCCCGATCTTGCCCAGATGCGTAATCCCATCATGAGCAGTTCGGCACGGAATGCGCAGGTGACGCCATACCCCGTAACACAATCACTCGACTTGGCCATTCGTCGCACTCCCGGCGAAACCATCGAGACGATCCCAACATCTGGAATTGGCGCTCCTCCAGCCACACGATCTGTCCAGTCGATACCCATGACCGGGAACAATCAGAGCGCGATGGTGGAGGCCACAAGACGCGCCGCACTCATGGCAAACCCTAGCTATGTGGAGCGCAGCCCTCCCGTGCAAAACCGCCCTGCACTTGTTCAGGATGCCGCTCGCCGGGCTGCACTTCTGGCTAATCAGAGCTATGTTGAGCGTAGTCCACCTCTGTCGCAGGCGAGGCTTGCTCCCGGCGTTGCTGCACAAAACTATGATATCGGGATTAATGGTCCATCGGGTCTGACGCGGCAGCACTTTGCGGCACTTAATTCTCTTGGCTCTATTCCCCCTCGCCAATCAGCGCCAATGCCTCTAATGGCGTCGTCTATGCTTCAGTCCCGTAGAGCAGCACCGCTGGCCCGTGGTGTCAATCAGGCTATGGCTCCGATGCTTCCGCAAGTGCGACAGGCTCCGCAATACGGTTTGCCAATTGCGTCCGCTCCCCCGCTTCGCGTAGTTGTCGATGGTGCAAATGTAAGGGGAGGGCAATCGGCCCCAATGCAGATTGCTGGGTTCACCAATGACGGAAGCGGAAGACTTACCTCAAACGAGACGGGCGGCGTATATTATGAGCGCCATCTGCGCTAGCCTATACGATCTATTTCTTATACAATCATAGAACACCGTTCGGAGAAGTTGAATGCCCAGAGGCCCCGTAGTTGCATCTCCAGTTCCGGGCGCGGTTCCTCAGAACCCCGGCGACGTTATCCAGTCCTCTGTCTGGAATGCGACGGTAAACGATATCTATAACATCTTCAACACCATCCAGCCTATTGAGTACGGTGGTACTGGGGTATCGGATGGAAAGCCCCTAGATAACAGCTTTGGCATCAAGAATAGCACAGACCCAACCAAAGTTGGCGTGTTCAGTGCGGCTGGCATCCCTACCACTACTACGCGGACTTACACCCTCCCCGCAGCGAGCGGAACGCTAGCATTGACCACAGATGTAGGGGGGAATATCGGACTTGCCGCATCTGTCGCAGCCAATGCCCTGACAATTGCCCTAAAGGGCGCTGACGGTAATGATCCTTCTGCATCCAATGCCGTCAATATCAATTTCCGCAATGTTACACCTGGTGCGGGAACATCGACCAATCTCTCGATAACCGCCGCAACGTCGCTCGTGATATCCTCGGGCTCGACTATGGGCTTCACCAGTGCGTCGGCGGGGCGGTTATGGATTGTTGGCTTTAACGATGGCGGAACATTCCGTCTCGGTGCGGTGAACGTGCTGTCCTCTCAAGACGTATACCCTTTGAGGGACGGTATCTATTCGTCCACCGCTGAAGGTGGGGCCGGTACTGCTGATAGCGCTCAGGTCATTTACACGGCAACGGCTATCACTGATAAGGCCATGACGATCCTTGGATATATGGATTGGGCTGCGGGTCTGGTAACGGCTGGAACATGGGCCATTGCACCAACCACCATCCAGTTGATGGAGCCCGGTATTGCCAAGCCCGGGGAGACCATTCAGATCAGGCGCACCACGGCATCTAGCCTTGGTTCCGGTACAGTCACAACGCCTGTTGATGATACAATTCCCCAGATCACTGAGGGGACCGAGTTCATGACGGTTGCGATCTCGCCCGCTCAAGCTCCAAACCTTCTTAGCGTCTCTTCAAAGGCGTTCTACAACCACACGGTTGACGGGGCATTCGTGACGAATGCGCTGTTCAGGGATGCTACAGCGAACGCTATTACGGCCAGCAGCATCTATCTCGTTCTTGGTGGTGGTGGTGGCGATTCTCTGGTGAACGTCGCAGTCAAGGCCGGAGCAGTAACCTCTACTACCTTCCGCATTCGTGGGGGCGCAAATATCGGTGGGACTCTCAGATTTAATGGGGCGATCGCTCGGTACTATGGCGGAGTCATCAACTCCTTCTTGGAAGTTCAGGAGATCATGGCATGACTAACGCTGAGCGCTGGGAAGTTGCCCGCTTCACCCGCAGCACCGCGATCAACGCACAAGCAGCCAAGATCGAAGCCCATCGCGAGCGCTACGAGGCTGTCTCCAACGCCACAGGCGTTCCGTGGGACGTTATCGGGGTTATCCACTACCGTGAATCCTCTGGCGACTTCAAAGGCGTCCTGCACAACGGCCAGAAGATAATCGGCTCCGGGAAACTCACAACTCTAGTCCCCAAGGGGCGCGGTCCGTTCTCTACATGGGAAGAGGCCGCTATTGATGCTCTGGTAGTTTGCCCGCCCTATGCTGCGAAGAACAAGGATTGGTCCATTGGCGGCACTCTCGACATTCTGGAGCGCTATAATGGAATGGGCTACAAAAATAAGGGCCTGCCATCTCCGTACCTCTGGAGTGGAACCGATCAATACGTCAAAGGCAAGTACGTTGCTGATGGCAAGTACGACCCCAACCATGTCGATCAGCAACTTGGTGTGGCCGCTCTGTTGATGCGATTGCGGGATATGGAGAAGACCGCGCCAAAGCCTGTCCCCATTGATCTGCCAGATGATCACGACGCTCCGCCCAAACCCTACACGCCTCCTGATATGCCCATCCATGTTGAGCCGTTGCCTGAGCAAAATAAATGGCGCGTGAACTGGATTGCTCTGGTCATCGTTGCTGCCGTAGTGGTCGGCGCTGTTATCCTAATTAACGCGAGGATTTTTTGATGCTTAACAATGTCGCCGTGCAGTGGGCCATCCGTCGCGTCTTGGATTACGGCGGTTGGATCGGAACGTTTGTGGGCGGGCTGCTCTGGTTCTACAGCAACCTCACGCCCTCGCAGCAGAGCCTCATAGGCGGGCTTGTAGAGGGCAACTGGCAGGATATCACTCTTGGTTCGCTCATCCCGTTCCTGGTGCTTGTCTGGTCGCAAATTATCTCGTTCCGCGCCACCGTGAAGCCTCAGGCAGTGGTGGAAGAGAATGGCAAGCTCGTAACCAACACGCTGGCTCCCGCAAAGGAGAAAGAGGTTAAGGACGCTGTGCAGCACGTTTCCAGCCGCAAGAGCCTCATTGAAATCCTGACAGGAAAATAGCCATGAGCATCGTAACCATCCTAATCATCATCCTGCTCGTTGGTCTCATCCTCTCCGTGTTCAACGGCGCGTCTTGGGGCTACGGGCCATCTGGTCTTGTCGGCGCACTGCTTCTTGTCTTGCTCATTTTGGTTTTGACCGGACACCTATAGGCTGTGGACGCGGTATCTATCCAAACCGCTTATGAGGCCGGCCCATGGGGCGTGGCGGCGCTTCTGACGCTGGCTCTCATGTTCTGCGTCCGCCACATCATAAAGCTCTACGCGGACAAAGACGTCATTCGTAAAGAGCAGATCAACGATACCAAGATAGCGCTAGAAGCTGTGTCGAAGTCCACGGACAACCTAGAGAACACAGAACAGCGTATGTCGGAGCAAACAGCACTTCTTAAAGAATGGGTCATCGTAGCACGAGCGCAGCAGAGCAGGGGTCAATAATGATCCGATTTCCATGGCAGCGTGATAAGATGCTAGATGAGCAAGCGCGTCTTGCCCGTGGCGAACTTGCTGAAGCTGTGATAAAAAATGACCGCAAGAGAACTAGACTTACCGAGCGCCTATCAGAACGCGCTTTGGAACATCCAGTCAGCGACATGCTTAACGACATGTTTTTGAAGATTGATGAGGGCAGGCGAAGTGACTGAAAACTCCAAAGTCCGCAATCTCGCCGCCTTCTTGATCTTGTGCGCTGCCTATATCGTCCCTGCTATATTCATCTCCCATGACCGGATGCTAGACCTCGTAAGCCTCCTTATGCTGGTCTTCGCCATTTCGGCATTCTGGATGATCGCTGGGGAGACTTGGGGGGCCTTCTGGTCTGGGCAGCGTGACCGCGCGTCTTTGGGTCTCATGGGCCTCTTTGCCGTATTCCTATCTGTTATCCTCATGCGGACATATGGGATAATGACAAGGAACGTAACCGCCGCAGAGTGGCTGACTGATACGCACGTTTACTCTGCGATGGTGTTTTTGCAGTTCGTTGGGCTTTGGTTGTTTTCCAGAGGAGCAACCACGCCCGCAGTAGAGGGGCGTAGAAGCCGTTGGGGGCAGATGATTGTGGGTATCATCATTGGCGCTCTCATCGCCTCTAGCAAAGCTCTAGAGCCTATCCTGATGTTCGTCAGCAAGCTCTTCAGCCGCATTTTCTAGAACGCCGCAATCATCACCAGCGCCACTACCATTATGACCAACAGGCCCCATATCTTCGCGCAATCGTTCCGGTTCATTGATATCCTTGTAATGGTATAAAGCGGCTAGGAGAGCGAGGGTGGTGGATGGGGTCATCTTGGGGGCTCCGGCAGTGGCATCCAGTGAGTGAATGCGTCAACGTGGTAAACGGAAAACTCCTGCGTCTCCCATACTTGCGGCCAATCTTCATTCGTGTAGCTGACGACATTCATCGAGCCGCCCGCAATCGCAGCATCGCAGACGAGAATGCCTGTTCCGTCCTTAGGAGCCGTTTCTATAGGTTGCCATTCACTCATTTCGCCCATCCCATCTGCCTATCATACGATCTGTTCTTCACCTCTATCACGCGCTTGATTGGCTTTTGATAGGGTGTGGTGTTGCGCATAGTCCAATAGTTAAAGCTCATTCCTTGACCTCCATACATTCCCGCATGATCCAAGCTTTCGCCCTGTCTAGATCGAAATTACAAACGATCATATCGGCTTCGGATGCGTGTAGGTGCTGATTGCCCGCCTCATCCACACCGATAACGATCACGCGCCCATATAGGCCTTTGCAGCCGTCCAAGATATCGTCTGGGGAGATTGGTAGCGTCGTAATCCCCTCAAACCTAACAACATTATTCATCACCATTCTCGCCTTCGTGTCTGTGGTGGCTTAGTTGGATGCCCCGGAATGCTAGCCAGCTTAGATCGCTTGCTCCACTTCCGAAGCCATTTACGACGCCCCGCGTGTGGGCTCCGCCCGTTACGAGCGTGCTGCCCCGGCCCTGTTCCCATCGGTCATTTCCCCACCACCAATCTAATACCCTCAGACAGTTCATCCTTGCCCACATTAAGGGCGGCTAGGGACATGTCTATGATGTTCGTATGCATGCCGATCTGTGCGCCGAGAGACGCCATTTCCTGAGCCTCTGTGGCTTCTAGGCGCTGGCGTTCACGAGCATAGTACTCCTGCCGTGTTTTGCGCTGTCCTTCCAGCCGTTGACGCTCTGATACAGCCTGATCGTGACGGCTAGTGATGAGGTTGCCGAACTCAACGTCAACGGCGATAGCTGGCTCTGTGATTGGCTTGCGAGCGGTCATTTAACAATCTCCCGTACCCAGTCAATATAGGTCGAAAACCACATCACTATCCAAGGCAGAGCAAGGAACAAAATCCCCCAGACAATCGCCTTTGCGGTAAAGGTTGAGAGCCAGTCTCCAAACGTCTCTTTCTCTTTCATCCCCTCGGTCATTCTGCCTGCTCCTTCTTGTTGAAGTATGCCCTGAGGGCGAAGATGACGATATTAGCCTTAGTTCTGCTAACTCTCTCAGCCTCAAGCTCGACCTCTCGCCTTAGATCAAGGGGGAGGCGAATATCCAGTCTAGCGTCACTCTTCGAAATCATTGGTTAGTCCCTCCGGTTGGTGACTAATGAGTGCCAGACATTGCCGGGCTAGTCAACTTCCAAATTTACGCGATACCTTCGGAAACCCTCTACCTGCAATCTTGGCCCTATCCTCCTTGGCCTTGCGCGGCTTTATAGGGCGATCATTGAGTGCGGGCTCAACGTCTATGGGGACTATGATAATCCCATCGCGAATGAGGATTTCCCATGTGGCTATGACGGCCTTGAGGAGTGCGGCGTTTAGCTCTGCCTCGGGTAGCCCGGTCTGGCAGAGGTCATAACGCGAATGGCACTGAAATCCGGCAAACATACCCGCTATGTCAGAAGCCTTCTGCCCCATGCCCTTTCCGAAAGCCCCGCCGTTGAGATGAGCGAACACTGTGGTTTCGGGGTCGCAGTTGCATCCAGGTAGGGCAAGGAGGCAAGGTTGCCCACGAGCATGCCGCAATATCTTCTTGGATCGGATCATTTAGGCAGTCTTGGATCGACGTATCGAATCTCTGGAATGGGCGTGGAAAGAAGTAAATCTATGAATGCGTCTCCGAGTTTGGTAGTTTTTGGCACTCCCTCAGAGTACTGAATTAGTCCATTATCGAGCAAAGCCCGCACGCGTTCCACATAAATTGGTGAATGGGCGCTGGGGAATTTGTCGTAGTTGCTATAGAAATGCAGGATCAATTTGATATCAAACGGCGTCCATTTCATTCCCTCGTCCTCTCAATTCCATCCGTTCGGGTCTGTAAGGACAATCCCTAGCCCCGTAAACTGCTTGTAGATCGCATCAAGGTACGCGGTCTTTTGTTTCGTGGTCATGATCCTGGTAACTGCCACATCAATCGGCACCATCATCATTTCAATCTTGGCCTCGTAATCCAACGGGCGAATGAGCCGGTCATAAACCGCGCAGAAATGCTCATTCTCATTGCGTAGGATCGGCACACCGAAATGAAGCTTACAATATCCGCGCCAGTACTCCGCAGGGCTGTCCGTTAGCTGGGCTGCAAGCTCATTAATCCACGTTCGCTGAAGGCGATTTTGTTTGTCCGTCCGGTGCTTGCCTTTGGTAATGGAAGCGGTGAACGGGAGTGCCTGCATTCCTATGAACTTTACCAGCATCACCCGGTCTTGTTCTGTCTCGACAACACGATCAGTCATCGTCCTGCTCATCAGTGCTGAACGACCATCTGGCATGGCTATTGACGCGGAAACTTATATGGCAACCCAGACACTCGATATCGTGAGAATTTTGCTCGTCATATAGACGCCATTCCTCATTCTCGCGAATGTCAAAATCATCCCCACAGTGCGGGCAGCGAGGCTTATCGTTCATGCTGAAGTCGGACCAACCTGCCACATTGAGTGCTGCTAGTTTCTCAACCATCACGCCAATCCTCCCAAAACATGAGCCACCCGCTTGCGATAAGCCGCCTCCAACTCATCAACCATCGAGATAGGCAGATGCAGATACTGCTCCGTACAGGTGTAGAGATTGTCGAACTCCACCAGCGCAGGCTCAGTATGGCACTTCTCCAATGCCTCTAGGGCTTCGTTTAGGAACGCCTGATCAGCTAGGGTTTTCATTGCCCATCTCCCATGTTGCTGAAGTCTGGAGCGACATAACCGCTGGCTAGTTCGACCTTCTTCGCCTCGTAAGCCGTTTTGAGTGTATCCTTGTCTTCCTGAGACAGAGATGATTTCCATATAGCCGCGAACGCATCCTTGAGGGCATCAGGCGTCTTTGCCGCCGTAATCGTGGCTCCATAGGCGGCAAATGTCTTGGGGCTCTCTACGGGCCTTGTAGGGGCTTTGGAGGGAGTAAGCTTAGGCGGCGTCCGCTCCATTGCTCCTTCCCCGTCATCATCCACCGGAGGAAGCCCAAGAGCCGCCATAAGCGAGTATCGTTGCATATACGTGATCGCAGAGCCGACACCCTGAGGATCGCGCTTGCCCAAGGCAATATCGCCCTCAAACTTCATCCACTCGCCACTTTCGGCGTGAATGAGCATGGTCGTGACAGCCATTACTCCATCAACAATCGCGCCGGGAGATTGGGTGTAGAGCAGGCCGACCTTCTGCAACTCTGGAACGGCTGTATCGCGCACGGCCTCTAGGTTGGCGTATCGGGATTTGAATCCCGGATTGACCTTGTTCTTCTCGACGCCATCCACAGCCCCTTGGAATGTGAATAGGGCGGCTGCGATTGATTTGATGCTTTCGCTATGTGTTATCACTTCGTGTTTATCCTCACCCCATCCGCGCCCATCACAAGGCGGGCTCCAGGAACATCATTCCCGGTTTTCAATTGCTCGCCAATAGCCTTCTTGTCTGGCTTGCGTTCGGTAGCATATGTACCCTGCGGGAGGTCATCAACGTTCGTGATCTCCACGCTTTCCTTGCCCGCCTGTTTCGACACAGAGGCCTCAGGAAGGTCGATGCGCGGGCGACCAGACGCCTCTAGCACCCGCTGGGCCAATGTCCTGCAAAACTCCTTCCGTCGCTCCCAGCGCTTCTTACGCTCGCTCAAATCCTCAAAGCGCGGTTTCATGCCGTCAAGCATTTCCTCAGCCTCGAAAAGATGCGATAGTACGCGAGTCATGACAGCTTCAACGTCTAGCTGCCCTTCGATCACATCAGCTTTTAACGCGTCGTCTTCCGCAAGCTCAGGGAATTCGGCAACAAGCTTGACGATTTCCTGCTCTAGAAAATGAACGTCCAGATCAATCCGAGCCATTCAAGGCCTCCTGCATCTTCTGGCAATCCTCAAGAAGATACTGGAGGTACATTTCCCTGTATTCCTCGCAGTTTGGATATCCGGGGATAGCTTGGTATTGCGTATTATGGTGCAGAATTGCTTGAGCAATCCCCTCCAGCTTCTGACGCAGCGCCATATCACGTAGTCTGTTTGTATCGATGCGTGTCATCCCCAGTCCTCCTTGTTTCGGGTAATTTCGACCAGATCGCCATCCGTGAACTTTGCGTCGAAATCGAACCATTCCCCATCAAAGTTGAGGCCGTCATTGCCATAGAAGTTGAACATTCCATGGTGGTTCAAGTCCTCCCATCGGCTGTTCACCTTGCGCATGCTTCCCATCATCCCCAGAAAACCATCATCATCTGGGTATGGGCGCTCAGCCTTCGGAACAGGCTCATAATCGCCGCGCTCAATCTCAAGCCTGCCCTTTTCGGAGATTCGGATAGTCGTCATCTCGCAGTCAAAATCTTTGGACTGATATCCGACCTTTGGCAGGCCGTGCTTCTCATCGACCTCAACGTAATCAAACATACCCATTCTAAAGCCCTCCCTTGGCCTTCAACATTTCAATCGGTGAGTAATCCCCTCCCAACCACAGCCCTAGAGCTACAGTCACAACCAACACTCCTATGGCTATCTCTAGTGTACGGTGATTGAGTGCATACGAGATGCGGGCGGCGCGATCTGATCTGTATGGACGGGGTGGATAGGTCATTCGTCAATCTCCACGCCATAAGCTGCCGCGCGTGCCTCAATGCCCTCCAAAAACTTTGCGAGGATATCCATCGCCTGCCCGTCTGAAATCTTCAGGCACTTGTCTTTGATGACTAAATACGACTGCATGGGCGGCATTTGTGTGATGGCATCAATCATAGCCCGATGAATTCTTACATCATTCTCGATATCATCCAATGCGCGTCTCTGGCTTAGCTTCATTTCTCATATTCCTTACGAATGTCTGATCCAGTTATTCCGGCCATCATGTAAGTCCTGACAAGTTCTTCGACGCCCTTGTCCTTGTCTGCATCACGGTAACTCCTGCTGGACCCCGATCCTCTTGGAGTAAATGCCGAAGGACCAAACAGCCACAGCATTTCGCAAGCCTGCCTAAGCTCATCAATTTCTCTCACCGTATACGGCCTATCGCTCATTTCTCATTCGCCCATTCTAGAGTATCAGCAGGGATAGTGTACTTACTGTCTCGGATAGCGGCCTTAATGGAATAGACGCTTTCGAGGTAGTTCATCTTGTATTCGTCGTTCAGGATCATGGCTGCATCCCTTACGCTTTGGAGGGTTAGGTCATGAACCAATCGAACCTCCGGGACATCGATAATCAGGCGCGGTTCGAAGTCTCCGCTGCCGACGATGTGACTGATGCGGACGTTCATTTGTCGGAAACCTTCTGAGCTTCCGCGAAATCCTTAAGTGCCGCCACAAGCTCCGCTTCGGAGGAAGCGTCGCCGTACAGCGCATGGTTAGTTCTCGCATGACGAACCCATTCAGCAGCCTTTTGGATTTCTGAAATATTGCCGGTCTGCTTGTTCTTCGTGATCATCTCTATCTCCTTAACTCTCCACCAAGAGCCGCTGCTCTGTTCGTAGATTCAGAGTGACAGAACAAATATGCGCCGTCAACAACAAAACGACGTCTTGACGACAACAAAACGACGCTGTATGGTGAGTGTGTCGAAAGGATTGAAAATGCGAACTTATATCACAATGCCAGACGATCTATGGAAGGCGGTCAGCGCCATTGCAAAGAGGAATGGACACACCGTAGCGGCTCAAGTCCGCATCATCCTGGCATCTAGCCAAGACGTAAAGAAGGAGGCTGCAAAGTGACAGACGGCGAGGAGATTCAGCAGGCAGGAGAGATTTCGGGTGTGCCGCAGGTTCGTGAGATTCTTGATATGTCTCTCGATCTCAACAAAGACGAGAAGCTGCGAGCAACGGCGTTAATGATGGCAGTTTCTTACCACAAGGAAACTATCGTCAAAGACGGTAACATGTACCAGACGATGAAAGCTAACGGCACAAATTTGCGCGCCTCACAGCCCGCACAGGTCATTGACGCCGCTATCGTCTTCGAGGGCTATCTGCGCGGCCATTACAACGAACTTGTAGCCGACATGGTTCTTGGAATTCAGCATGCGGTAGAAGACATAATGGAACATGCACGTTCGATGCCGGACACAGATGGGGGTGGCAAATGACCCTCCCCACATTCGGCCTCTGTCTGTGTTTTATCCTAGTGTTGGTACTTATACCGTTTATTTGGAATATGAAGGAAGGGGCTTTGGAATGAGCGGAGTGCATACGTACGTCTGCGAAAGAAACGAGCGAACTGCGTATATCTTGGACCGGAAAACCAAGCCTCGAATGGGCCAGATCATCACGGCCTACGGCTCTAAGTTTCAGGTCTGGTACATCGAAGAGAAGCCAGACGGTCGATGCAATGCACGACTTGAACCATACCACAAACCAAACTCAGAAGGAACACATTATGGCCGTTGAAGACTCAGTCGCACAGGATCAGCTGCGCGCTTTCATCGAACGCATTGAACACGTTGAGACAGAGATTGCGGAATACAAGGAAGATTTGAAAGAGATTTATTCCGACGCGAAAGGAAATGGCTTCGATACAGCCATCCTTCGCCAGATCGTCAAAATCCGCAAGATGGATGCGAATGAGCGACTGGAAAATGAAGCCCTTCTTGAGCTTTATATGTCGGCTCTGGGGATGGCGTGATGAGCGTCGTCACAATCACCAGCGAGCACTATCCTCCTAGCACGAACTCCCTCTTTGCCAACGTGGCAGGGAGGGGGCGTGTCAGGACCAAGCGTTACCGAGAATGGGCTAGCGCGGCGGGTTGGGATTGCGTAGGCAAAGGATCAATCACCGGCCCTTTCTCCATCTCCATCATCCTAAGCCGAAAGAAGCGGCGGAAGAACTCAGACCTCGACAATCATGGCGCGAAGGCAATTCTAGACCTCCTCGTAGCCCACAAGGTCATTGATGACGACAGCCTAGCCGAACACATCACCCTGGAATGGGGAGACTGTGATGGTTGGTGCGCTGAAATCCGATCTTACACCCCTCTATGACAAGCCGCTGAAAGGAGACGATAATGAGCCAATTCCTGAAATGTGACGCGCCTAACTGCGATCATCACGAGGACGTGCCGGAAATTACAGCAGAGATGGTTGGGAAGGAATGCCCAAAGTGTGGCGCAAGCCTCCTCACAGAAACCGACTGGAATATGTACTCCACGGTTATGAAGCCAGCTATGGACATGATGGAAGCCTTGGGCATCAGCCGCCCGTTTGTCGAAGGCGATCCTGAGCATCTAAAGCTGCGGGTTCACGGCCATAACGGAAATCTTACTATGGGCTTTCCACACAATCCAGAGAAGGAAGAATAGAATGGCCGAGAGAATCCCTGTAGGTCCATCACACCCGAACCAATACGAGACGCTATCTCTTCTCAAGCTATACGATTCCGATGGCGATCCAGTGTATTTCGTGGTGTCAGGCAGCGCGATAGATGATTCGAGGAATCGCGGAAATGACCCATTGGACGAATCGTACTATTTCGATGAGCACTCATGCCCGACGAATTATGTAAACTGCGAAGCCATCATGCAGAAACATAATCCAGATCCTCATGGCGTCTTTGATTATGTCAGGAGCGTTTGGAAGCCAATTGGTTACGAATCAAGCGACGGCGAAGAAATGGCATTAGCCTTGTTTCCAGAAATCAACCAGTAGCCTACCCAACAAATAGGCCCGGAGGCTGTTATAAGCTATCCGGGCCGTTGGGTGGGGTATTAAGAGGGCTTAGGATGGGATTAGAGATGGACCGATGGAGGGAATCGAACCCCCGACATACGGGCTAGACGAGGATCAGTCGTCCACTCCCGCTGCTCTGCCCCTGAGCTACATCGCAACGAGTGATCATCCCGTTGGCTTGTGGCGTCCATATGCAGATACTACCCCATCCTATCCTCTGAAGCAATGAGGCCCGCCACGAATGAACGGAGCGAGCCTCTTGACTATTGAGGGGATATCCCTCTAAATGAAGGCGTTCAGCGAGTTCACAAGGCTCCTGAACGATGACCGAAGTGGGTAAAACACATTCGGTAAGGTTTAAATACCAAGTCTAGCACTTTGGTTCAAGCCCTTACCCAGATATTGTTGAAGCCATTAGGTCGCCAAGCTGCGAAGCGGTGTACCTTTGGCGTAAAGCCACACTTAATCGGCTTGGGAGGTTAAATCCTCACGCCGTGCCTACAGCCCATGAATTCGGCCTCAAGACAGCCGCGCGTCGGCAACGAACGCGATAAACGACAGTGAGTGGTGAGAATAGGCCTTAGGGTCTAATATCCGGGCAGTCGGTTGCCCTTAGAGCCGCAGGGAGCATCCTGCATCGACCGTGACGATAAAATGCAGTGGGCTGCATAGCGACTGAACAGTGTGCAGAGACAAAGGCGCGGGGATTGTACCATCCTCACCCTACGTCTTAATTGATCAGTATTGTCTGAAACAAGGAGAGAGAGATGGCAGAAAGTACGGGAATTGAGTGGACGGATAGCACATTTAATCCGTGGTGGGGTTGCACCAAGATCAGCCCCGCGTGTGATCATTGCTATGCGGCTGATCTCGACAAGCGAACGGGCGGCAACCATTGGGGGAATGTGCCAAGGCGGCGCACCAGCGAGAAGAATTGGAATGAGCCGCGCCGTTGGCAAAAGAAGGCTGGTGAGTTCATGGAAGAGCATGGCCGCAAGCGCCGGGTGTTTTGCGCATCTATGGCCGATGTGTTCGACAACCAGATTGATACCGCATGGCGCGATGATCTGTGGGCGCTCATTCGTGAGTGTCCCGATCTGAATTGGCTGTTGTTGACCAAACGCCCCCAGAACATCGAGAAGATGCTGCCAGCCTATTGGGATGACATCAAGGGTTCTGTCTGGCTGGGCACCACCGTTGAAGATCAGTTGCGCGCCGATCAGAACATTCCGCATCTGCTCAAGCACGATTCGGCGGTGAGGTTTCTTTCGATAGAGCCGATGGTTGGGCCTGTCTCGTTTCGCTGGGCAGAATGGCAGGAAATATCCAGCAACGGCTCAACAGGCCATCTCGACGGCATGAATGGGATTGATTGGGTCATCGCAGGTGGCGAGAGCGGGCCGCACGCTCGCGTAGCCGATCCAGACTGGTTTCGTCAGCTACGCGACCAGTGCGCGGAAGCAGGCGTGCCCTTCCTGTTCAAGCAATGGGGCAATTGGGACGAGAATATGCAGCACGTCCGGAATAAAAAAGAAGCTGGACGCGCACTCAATGGCGTGCACCATGACGGGTATCCTGGAGCAAAAGAATGACCCCCCGCCAATGGCTAGAGACAACCGTAGAGGCGGATTTAGCAGAGGAGCTAATCAAACACCGCCAGCGCCTTCGAAAGCCCATGACAGACTTCGCAGCAAAGCTCTTGGCTAAGAAGCTGGCAGCATGTCCCGACCCGAACGCCGCCGCTGAGATGATGATCGAGAAAGGCTGGCAATCCATAGAACCAAGCTGGGTACAAAACACACAGCAGCGCAGCATGGGAATGACCAACCTAGACCGCCTAGAGCAAGACCTAGCAGAGAGGATTAGAAATGGAACGCGAAGCCAAGGAAGCCTTGATCTTGCGTCTGTTCCGCGCCTATCCGGGCGGTGAGAACAAGGTAAGCCGCGCTACGGTCGATACGTACCTAGAGGCAGTTGACTATTACCCCTTCAATTTCGTCCGCATGGGCATTGAGCAGTTCATTACCGGGCAGGTTCCACGAGAGGCAAAGAACCGGGCATTCGTCCCAAGCTGCGATGAGCTATCAACCCACATTCGAGTTGTGCAGGCCAATGATGGGAAGGTGCAGCGCCTCTTAGAGGCAGGACGCCAGCAGTTCATCGCTCAGGACAAGGATGCAGAGGTAGAGCAATCCCGCACCCCAGAGGCAATGGCGAGGGTAACGAGCATGATGGAGGGGTTTGTCGAATCCGTCGATCCAAAGCAGAAAACGCCAGCGGAAATCGCTAGGGCCAAAGAGGACGCCAAGCGCCACGACGCCTTCTATGCCAATGAGTTTGAGGAGCGTATTCCCGGCATAAAGGTAAGTTCATACCTGATCAGTAAGCTAGGATACGAGACGTTTAACAGCGCCGATGATGACGGCGATATGGGGGAAGGTCGTTGATCCACTATCACGGAACACCAATAACACCAGTAGCTGCTCTATACGAAATGCACGGTCGCCATTTCTGTGTATCCCATGCCGCGCCTCATGATGTGAAAAGAGTGCATTTGATCGGTCAGTCCGTCATGTTGGATAATGGGGCGTTCTCAGCGTGGAAACGCGGTTATCAGCCAGACTGGAATAAGTTTTACGATTGGTGCGATGAGTGGCTGAATTTCCCGACGACATGGGCTGTTATTCCTGACGTTGTGGACGGCGGTTCTCAACTGCAAGACGCGTTGGTCAAGGAATGGCCTCATGGGCAAAAGGGGGCTCCAGTCTGGCATATGGATGAACCTCTAGATCGGCTTCTGGCCTTAACGGACAAATGGCAAAGGGTTTGTGTAGGCAGCACTGATGAATATGCTGTGGTGCTATCGGACCCATGGAAGCGGAGGATGGACCAAATATGGGGAGAGATATCACAAAGGCATTCACGGCTTCCGTGGCTGCACATGCTTCGCGGTATGCAGCTCAGTGGCAAGCACTACCCATTCGCCTCTGTAGACAGCACTGACGTAGCGCAAAACCATAACCGACCACAGAATACCCCGCGATCTATGGCAGATCGATGGGACGCTATGCAAACGCCTGGAAAATGGCATGATCAACCTGAGCAGATGGAGTTGACAGCATGATTGGATATTTAGCCTTTGCTGCGTTCGCGGCGACGATCCCGATGGCAAATTGGCTTATTGGAAACATAGGGGTTCAGTTTGGACCTATGGAGCCGCATTTGATCCCTGTGGGGTTCGGACTAATGGCCCCATCTGGGGTTTTGATGGTAGGATCGGCGCTTGTCTTGCGCGATATAGTGCATGAGCGTCTTGGGGCTTGCGCGGCTCTTGCTGCGATTGCGTTGGGCGGCATTCTATCTTGGTGGCTAGCACCATCAGCGCTAGTCGTTGCATCAGTTCTGGCATTCACCTTGTCTGAGCTCGCGGACCTCGCAGTGTACGCTCCGCTCCGTAAGAAGCGTCTAGGGATAGCGGTTTTGGCCAGTGGCATTGTCGGGTCGGTTGTTGATAGCGCCGTGTTTCTTTGGCTGGCCTTCGGATCGCTCGCATATATAGAGGGGCAGATTATCGGGAAAATGTGGATGAGCCTTTTAGCATTCTTGGTCATCGCGGTTATGCGGAAGAATCGGAAGATTGCTCTATAACCCCTCCCAACCCCAACCCACTCCATCCAAACAAGAGAAGATGTAAATGAGCGAATGGCAACCGATTGAAACTGCTCCAAGCCTAGAGCGCATTATTGTAGCTGGCTGGCAACCTGAACATGGGGCCATAAAGGGCTATTGGTGGTGGTATGAAGACCACACGAATGAGCACGGAAAGCCGATAGATTTTCCAAGTGCATTGAAATGGCACAAGCCTATTCCTGTTCCGTCAGAAAGTCCCGATCAAATAAAGGCTACAGCGTGACCGATGCTAAACTTCATCCTAGAGCGCCGTGAGGAACTAAGACTTAACCCCGATGATCGCGCTACCGCAGTCCAAACCCACGGCATTGGCACAACGGATAACACAAATCATCTCAACAGAACGAGACATATGCAATGGTTGAAATTAACGGCACCATCAATGAAACCCGACGAACATTCGTTGGCGATGGAGGAGAAACCGGGCGCGTTGATTTCGGCAGGCCATACAAATGGGGCGGAGGCAAGGGCAGAGAACTCACTACCACAATGCCAATCCGCGTTAGCCTCACAGACGGCAGAGAGGGCTATGGCAAGTACCAGGGAAACAAGTCAGTGCGCCTCACCCTCAAAAACAACGGAAAGCCCCTCAGGGGTTCGCGCAAGCAAGCGTAACAGGTGGATATTCCAGTTAGCCATGGCCGGGAATAGCGCATTGAACATCAGCCTTGTGACCGGCGCGACAATTCCAAAGGTTCGGGCTACGTGTAGAGCTATGGGTGTTTGGGAGAAGCTGCCGACAGAGCAAGAAAGGTGTTGACGGTGCGGCGTATCGCCTCTAGTGTGTGATTGTGACGCAAGGAGATGAGCGTGGATTATCCTTCATTTTACCCAAAGGCCGATAACCTTTCGGAATATATCGTGCGCGCAGAGAAGAGCCCAGACGAAATCCGATGGCTCTATATCGATGCGGTTTTGGCCCTGATGGAGGGCAATAGATCAGCGACAGCGAGGCGGCTAGGGATGCATCGGAAAACGCTCCAGCGCATCATTTCCACCCATTCCCAAGCCCAACTAAACACAACGAGAGAGTGAATCGTTAACTAAAGGAACCACGAAATGAACCGCCTAACTAAACTCACCGCCGCTCTCGCGATCCTCACCGCAACCACACCAGTACACGCCCAAGGCCTCTCCTTCGAGCAGGTCCAGAATGAACTGGCCGACATGTCCTGCTCCGGCAGTAGCTGCACTAGCTCCTCAACGACGCAAACAATCACCAAGGCTCCCGACACTCAGGTCAGTGTTTCAGAGAGCAACGCCCCGAACGGTGGAAGCGAAAGTTGCTTTACCGCTGACATGTTCGGCCACCCCTTCAAGCGCGGTCCGCAGTGCTACGTCCCCATGTCGCTCTCCCCCACCACGGGCGGCTATTCCATCCCCGGCGCTATCTCGTGCGCTAACACCACGACAACGACCACCAAAACAATCGGCTTTGACCCCGGCGCAGGCTTCAGCGTCGGCACATCAACATCGAGTTCGTCCAGCGCCTGCTAACCGCTTACCGTCGAGACCTAACATAAAACAAAACGATCAACCAAGGAGTCCTGAAACATGGCACGACACGCAAGCACTTATCGCCAAGCCCGACGCGCTGAATGGGCTGCTCAAAATGAGCTAAGCTGGCCCGCGTACAACTCAATGCGCCAGAGCCGGTACAATGCCAAAGAATACGGCAATCCGAAAGGCGTAGATGGAATCCTATCGTGGTGGGAAGACGGTTCTTCTCATCCAAAGCCGTCTAAAGACTATCGCGGCAAGTTGGGCGCTAAGGACAAGGCCCGGATGGATCGCTCCAAATGATCCGTACAATCCTCATCCTAAGCCTCTCCCCATTCCTAGCGTCCTGCGACCTACAAGACCTCATCAACCCCGGCGCGGCATCACGAGAAGCCTACGAGCATAGGCAGTCAATTCTAATGCAACCTGTTAAGGAAACGCCGAAAACTATGCATGTCGAGCCTGATTTGTATAGCGATCCCACAAAGCCCGTATGCATAGTAACCTACAGAATAAACCGCTGCGATGAAAACGGAAACACGGTGGATTGGTATTACCTATGAGCAAGGTCAGCGACGAACATATCGGCGTGATGCTGGCTGGCCTGGAAGGCGTGACGCCGGGGCCTTGGTCCCAAGCATACGGGGCGGTAAAATCAACTGCTCACGATGGGGAGCACAAAGTTGCCAGCAGCGACCTGATGTGGGGCTTGAACCGAGATCAGAAAAACGCGGCCCACATCGCCCGCTTCGATCCTGACACCATGCGCTTGATCCTCACCGAACTGCAATCCCTTCGCAGCCAAGCGGGGGTGAGTGAGGCAGTGGAAGGGGTCATTGACCAAGTTCTAGAAGCAGAGCGGTACGCGCCTAAGATCGTGCCGATGGGCACAAACCCGCCGCTGTTTGACGGCATGCAGCCCGACAACGATGGGCCTTGGCTAAACCGCGTGGACGTTGCCAAGCGCTTGCGCGCTGCGCTCTACGCCCGCCCCGCCCACATTGAGATAACGGAGGCTGTGGATCGGGCTCTGAATGAAGCAGAAGCGTGGAACGAGGCCGAAGGTGACCCAGCAGACACGCTTCATCATGGGCGATCTGTTATTGAGAAATTTCGCGCCGCCCTTCAAGGAGAGACGAAGTGAGCGATAATCTGGTAACTAGGTTGTGGGCCAGCGATGAAGCTAGCGCCCTGACAAACCAAGCTGCACGGCGAACAGAGGCGGATGCCAAGCTAATCCAGGAGATGCGAGCGGCTTTGGAAGAGATAGCTGGAAACGGCGATGGAACGGGTAGGAACCCGCAGCTTATGGTTGACGCGGCTTGCTCTGCCCTCTCCAAAGCCAGATCCCAACAAGAAGGAGAGACAGAATGAGCGAGAAGCCGATTTCAGCTAAGATCAGGTACCCGACAGGATTTTCAGACACACCATATCGGGATGGCGAAGTGATTGTCATTTCGTTCGTTTATGGAAAGCATCAGGATATTGGCGGCTATGGGAAGCTTGGGGAGGGCACGTTGGCCGTTTGCCAAGTGGACGATAAGCTAGTTTCGGTCCCGATTTCATGGATAACCATTCCAAAGCCCACTTGACCTAACCCTACAAACCACGCATAAAGATGATGCAAGCCCCTCCTCTTGCGTTCTGCTCATCTCCTCCCCCGGAAACCCTCGGCACTGATCATGTCGGGGGTTTCTGTTTGTGCGTATATCCGCTTGCAATGATCGGCGACGTCGAGTAATGTATGACGGTAAGTTGAGAGGGATGAAATGCCAGGGACAGAGAAGAAAAAGGCTCAGGATCGGGAGCGTATGCAGAATAAACGCCGTGCCGAAAAGGAGGTCATAAACGCCTCAAATTGGCTCAATGAGATTGTTGAGGGAGTTCGTGGTTCCATCGAGCACGGCACGTGGAGGGATGAAAAGGGGCGTCGATTAAAAGATACTCCCGAATGGGTTCAGTTTTACGTCGCGCTGAAACGACTGAAGTAGTAGAGGCCAAAATGAAGCGGTTTACGGACGAGGAAGATAGGAAAATCTTTGAATTCGACTACTTTTGTGCGGCTGATCTTGGACGGTCTGAGGGGGCAGTTAAGGCCCGCATAGCCAAGCTCAAGGCAACAGGCGCATGGCGTGTATATGAGGTCATTGATTACCTAGAAGAGGCTACACGACGCCTCCTAGACAAGCCTCTAGAGAGCGATGGGGCGTTGACTAATGAGCAGCGGCGTAATCTGACGATGGCTATGATTGACGAGCTTTGGCCGGTGGTTAAGCGTCACTCTGATGTGTTTTCGGATGCCGAATATTCGGCTGCATTTCCTGATGAAAGCATTAATCTCGATGAGGGGGGAAATGGAAAAGCCGAGTGAAATTCCACAATGGGTATGGAATATAGCCTTAGAGGCGGCTGATGCGGCTAGCGGCCCAATGGGAGCTATCTGGGGGCACGAGCATGGTGTGGCGGCTATTGCTAACGTTCTCCTAAAACATACTCACCCCCTCCCAAGCCCTCTATCCAAACCACCACAGAAGAGAGGAACGAGGAATGAGCCGCCAGTACGACGCAAAGCAGGAAGTCTTGAAGGCATACCCAGAGGACAGGGAATCTGGAGTTTACCTGTTCCAAGAGATCATGGATTGCAGCGAAGACGACTTTCGCTACAGCGAAGGCAAGAGTTTCGAAGAATACATTTACGGCGCGGAGAATGATGAAGAATGAGTAGCAGCATCCGACACGGGTATGAAACCAGAGAAATGCCGGAATTTGAGCCAGCCACGCGCCAACACATTGACGATCAGGGCGTTGACAAGCTTTCTGAGGCGATGAAAGCGAAATTGAAACAGAAGCGAAGTGATGGTCGGCGGGGCTGGCAGAACAAGAGCGAATGCACGGCTGAGGACTTGTCAAACATGCTTCGGGCTCATGTCGAGAAGGGCGACCCCGTTGATGTGGCCAACTTTTGCATGATGCTCCATTACCGGGGAGAAAGGATTCGAGAGGGGAAAGAGAAATGAGGGAGCAACTGAGTGATTTTCTAGCGCAGCATCCAGACAGCTATCGTATCGCAGTCCTGGTAGGAGATGATGCCGTTCCTGTTGGGTTGAACGTAGGACAGTTGACTGTGATGCTCGCTCGCTCTGAGGCTCTATACGCCTCCAACACCCTCATAGAGGAGCAATCCGCACGTATCGCTGAGCTTGAGGCTGCACTAGACAGTGATCCAGATGGCTCCGGTTACTGGCGCTTCTGGTCAGACAAGGCCGCTGAGCAAGCCAAACGCGCTTCCGCATCCCAAGCCCGTCTATCCGAAGCAGTGAAGGTGCTGGAAGAGGCTAATTCCTGGCACGAGGAGCAGGATAAGGCTCTATCGAAGCAGCCGAGAACGCATGGCCCATCGGGAAATCAATGGACCCGGCTTCAGCATCGGGAGCAGATAGAAAGACTTTCGGGTGCCATTGCCTCTCTAGGAGGAAACAAGAATGAAGCCTGATAACATTCCCGAATGGGCAAAGAAGCTAACTGAAGAAGTTATGGATTCGTATCTGAAAACAGATATGACGGTAGATGATGCGATCTTTGTTGCCGTGTTTAATACCATCCACGAAGCCCGCTCAGCACTAGAGGCCCAACAGGTCCGGATAGAAGAGTTAGAGAAGGATAACGAGCGTCTAGCTGGCGCGTGGCATGCACTTCATGAGCGCATGGTAAAAGACAACGAATCCCATGCCCGATATTTTGAGAAATCACAGGCGCGGACATGAGAAACTACGCAAGCCGTCTAGATAGCAAGACGGCAGGGCTTGGAAGGTGGTCATGGGTGCATTTTCCTGAGTTCAAGGCCGCTATCGTAAGGACTACATCGAACGCCAACAGCACCACATATCATTTTAGCGATGGCTCAAGAGGGTTTGTCAGGAGCGGGTACGCAAGATTCCAGGTTTCACGCCCGCGTCCCAAACCCCTCCAAACCCAAGATCAATCAGACAAAGGAGGGATGAGAGAGTGAGCGCATACGGGATACGAGAGGGAATTCTAGAAATAGATGGGCAGAGGATCGATGTTGCTGCGACATGGGCCAAAGTACTGACAATGCCTACAAATTGGTGGTATAATGTGGGCATTGGGGTGAAGGATGGAAAGTTGAAGCGGATATGGCGGACGGCTGAAGAGATGGGCAGACCTGCTGGAGAGCCTAATTTTGCCGATATCCCAGAAGGATTGAAAGTTTACGCGCCATGAGCAAAGCTGACGGTATCCTAAGCCTACTAACATCAAACCTTGCTAACAAGGGCGTATTGGTAGAAAATACCGATAACGGCATAACTACATATATCGGCATGTCTAACCGCAAGAGAGCATCTATCGTGCATCCATTCTACAGCGAGGCCGAAGAGCCTAACATCGATGTAGCCCAAGAAGCACAGCGCCTCATGACCGATGTGGAAACACAGATCAGAATGGGAGTACTGCCGGATGAAACGTAATAACATTACAAAGGCTTAGGTGAGTTATAATGGCAGGCGGTAGGCCACCCAAAGAGAAGAGCTTTTATAACGCCCTAAGCGTGGCTCTAAATCAGGCAAATGGAGTTGATGGTGATGGTCAACGCGTAACGAAGCTCAGAGCCATTGCTGAGAAGCTTGTAACCGCCGCTGAGGCCGGTGAAAGCTGGGCTATCAAGGAAGTTGCTGACCGTATCGATGGCAAGCCCATGCAGGCTGTGGAGCATAGCGGCGAAGATGGCGCACCAATCAGCATGATCCTGCGCAAGGTTGTTGACCCTAAGGCAGAATGACTATGTCAGTTAATCTAGAACAAATAGTGGCCTTGGATAGTCACCAAACAGAGGCATTGTGGAGTGATGGCTACACCCACGTTAGAGTTGGGACGCACACAGACGGAACGCCTGCATTTGTGCGATTGGAAGTCCCGCAGTGGGATGCCATGCTAAAAGAGGCCGCGCAAATTCTCGCTAAGGGCAAATGACCGAGCTAGTCATTGAGACAGCGCGAAAGCTTCTTCCAGCCCTAGAGGATGCCCGCTACATTGCTCTGCATGGTGGGTTGCGATTATAAACTCTCAGTGCTATATATGGCGGCATGAGAAAACAAAGAGCATTTAAGGATTGGAAGGGCTACAGGTCGGGGAGACTTGTGGCCCTTCATCGCGTTTCTACCGAGGACAATAGCCGATGGCTTTGGCAATGCGATTGTGGAAACACAAAGGAAGCAAACCCCAAGGGCGTCCGTGATGGGAATATTCAATCATGCGGCTGTCTATTCACCGAAAGCTTAGTTAGGCGGAATACGACGCACGGGCTGTCCAAATTGCACCCTAGGGCCTATCGCTCATGGAAGGATATGCGCTCCAGGTGCTACAGCGAGACAAACTCTGAATACCAAAACTATGGTGGTCGCGGCATTGCCGTGTGTGACCATTGGGGAAGTTTCGCGGCATTCTTTGCTGATATGGGCGACCGCCCCGCTGGCATGACGATAGAGCGCAAAGACGTTAATGGCGACTATGAGCCAAATAACTGCGAATGGGCATCCATCGAGGTGCAGGCGAATAACAAGCGGAATACTATTAGGCTGACCATGGGCGGCGAAACCAAGAGCCTTGCGATGTGGAGCCGTCATTACGGAGTGGAATACTCCAAAGCTCTATACCGCTGGAAGCACGGGCTTGACCCATTCTCTACTGAGGATTTTAGGCTTTGACAGAACTCGTGATCGAGGTTCCGCGCAAGCTTGTTCCAGCGCTTGAACCAGCACGATACATTGGGCTCCACGGCGGGAGAGGAGGTGCAAAATCCCATTTCTTCGCGGAAAAGCTTATCGAGCGCTGTTTGATGCAAAAGACGCGATGGGCGTGCATCCGCGAGGTACAGGGGTCATTGCGCGAGAGTGTGCGCCAGCTATTAGCCGACAAGATAGCCAAATTTGGCCTTGAGCACTTATTCGAGGTTCTGGAGGCTGAGATTAGGTGCCCGCATGGCGGTTTGATTGTCTTTAAGGGCATGCAATCGTTCAACGCAGCAAATCTAAAATCGTTGGAAGACTATGACGGCGCGTGGGTTGAGGAGGCGCAAACCCTCTCCGAAGTGTCCCTAAGGCTCCTTCGTCCTACAATCCGAAAGTCTGGTTCGGAACTGTGGTTCTCATGGAACCCCCGATATGAGACGGACCCGGTTGATAAGTTCTTTCGTGGCAAATCGCCCCCCGCTAACGCCATTATCATCAACGTCAATTGGTACGATAACCCTTGGTTTAACGACACACTCAAGGCCGAGAAGGATGCGGATTTCGCCGCTGATCCTGAAATGGCAGAGCATGTGTGGAATGGTGGCTATGAACGCATCTCAGCCGGTGCCTATTTCGCCAAGCACATTGCCAAGCTGGAGAAAGAGGGGCGCGTTGGTCATCTGCCGTACGATCCAGAACTAGGACCTGTCTATACCTCATGGGATTTGGGCGTGGATGACTACACATCGATCTGGTTCTATCAGCAGTATCATATCGACCGCATGCCCCGCGTTCGTATCGTGGACTATTACGAGGCTTCAGGGCTTGGTGCAGATGAGATTGTGGGCCAAGCCCTTCCTGAGTACACAGATGATGTGTTCGCCCGTGTAGAGGCGCTGACAGAGCTTGGGAGAGATGAGAAGTTTGCATACGGCAGGCACTTCTTCCCCCACGACATTGGCATGAGAGAATGGGGCGCTGGTGCCAAGACCCGCGTTCAAACTGTCAATGCCCTTGGCATTCCTCTGAGCAAGATCAATCGTGGTGTGGCGCAGAATCCAGAGGAGCGCATTAACGCCGTTCGCCAGCTATTGCCTATGTGCGAGTTTAACCAGACAGAGCGGGTTATGCTTGGTTTGACACACCTCAGGCGCTATAGTCGGAAGATCAACGAGCAGCTTGGCATCTACCTGGGTCCAAAGCACGATGAGCATTCCCACGCATCGGACAGCTTTGGTGAGTTTGCCATAAACTGCGGTATTACAGCGCCTCCCCCAGAGGAATTGTTGATGCCAGACAACGACAAGGGCTTCTATATCCAAGCACCTGCATTGATAGAGAAGAGGCGGAGATGACAGGAAAGCAGCCATTGACCCCAGATGACTGGAAAGACTATGAGGCGGATAGAATGCTCGCCAAGGTCTACAAAATGCGACAGGAGCTAATGGAGACGCATTCCATGAAACACCTGATCGAGATGCAACGGGCATGGGATAAACGCGTTTCTACCTCAACAACCGAAGGAGGCCATGATGGCTCGTAACTCCACTACCCTCACCGCATCCGAGAAGAAAGACCTCGAATCCATTGGCTGGAGCGAGGCTAATCCGTTCAATGTGCCTGAGAATGTTTCGCCGGTCCTGAAATCCAAGATCGTAGAGCACTACAAGAAGGAACAGGGCCTTGTTAGCCCTCTCGACATGCCTTCTGCCACGGAGAGCGGCAACCAAATGGTACGCGCCTGGGCCGCTGACAACGGAGATAAGGAAATGCAGTCTTATCTTGAGGATGCGGATAAGAACGCCGCGACCAAGACCGAGGGCAAGACGGCTATTCCCGATCAGCCCAAGGTTGATGCCAAGACCGACGACAAAACCTCTGGACAGCGTCGGCAGGCCGATATAAACAAGTAGGCGTTACCTCTTAGTTGCTCATCTCCTCCAGCCCCGTAGCTTTCCCCAAGCTGCGGGGTTTTCTTATCCCAAGCCATCCTTGATCGTTCACCAAACGCATGATAATGTAACGCGCAACGTTCATTAGGATTGTGCCAATGGCCTACTCGAATGCCCAGAAGCTCCAGAGCCTTGGCGTTGCCACTCCCCTCGCATTAGAGATTCAGGCTCAAATCACAGCCAATGTTGGCAATAGTCGCCGTCTCAAGGAATTGGGGCTAGGCGGCGTCAAACTGTGTGATTACGTAGCAACCTCCATTACCACAGGCCCGATGAATGCCGTACAGGCTACGCGGCTGGGGATGGATGCGGTTCTAGCGCCCGCTCTGACAGCGATGGTTAATGCGTAATGGCTCTGTCACTGGCGCAGAAGTTCATTAATCTGGGCATGCCATCGCCTCTGGCTGTGGAGTTTGCCAATCAGCTAAACACGGGCGTTTATAACTGGAAGCGCTTGATGTGGAACAGCATGGTTCCAGAGCTTGCTAAATATGTGGCGGAATCCCTCGCTGCTGGTACGTTTGATCCTCGCATTGCGATGGAAAAAACTATGAGCGAGGCGGTTGCCACCCTAACAGCGGGCGGGGGTGTACCCGCTTGGGTTGATCAATCCTCGCTGATCGACGCGGACTTCGCGAACAGCCGCTATTTCTACAATGGCGCGGCTTACAGTCAGGCTGGATGGCTTGCTGCAATCGGCGGCTCCATCGCTGGCAACGCCGTGTCAGTCGGTCCTACTATCGTCGGACCCGAGCTAATTCCCGATGGCGGCTTTGATGTGGGCGTCGGTGGCTGGGCAGATTCGCCATCATATGCCGCCTCTGGTGATCTGTCAGTTGTTGGTTCTGCTCTGCGAGCAACGC
>Ga0247817_10000167_pt1 | contig 42818 bp, 43 predicted proteins | sample UWRJL212509R1_FD_178010 | JGI IMG/M metagenome (GOLD analysis project Ga0247817, IMG submission 178010) | Plant litter microbial communities from Arlington Agricultural Research Station in Wisconsin, United States - UWRJ-L212-509R-1 | ecosystem: Environmental > Terrestrial > Plant litter >... | reverse complement strand
GGAACAATATTGTCCCGAACAGCTCTTTAGTGTTGAGCCCGAGCTAAACTGCGTTTCCGTGACCTGGTAATTGTCGGATGTCGAGGTAACAGCCATCACGCTACTTGCACCCCAAACTCCCACAAAAAGAGTGACAGCAATAGACATCACTATCCCAACTCCTTTTGAAAACCCTACCAATCCCTTTTTTCGCATAAGCTTTATACCTGTATTATCCCCGACCATTCGTAAAAACACAACCAGCCCTGACCACCGAAAATGATTCTGGCGTCACGGGGACAATTATAGTAAGCTATACATAAGCATAAAGGGTGAAGGCAAACGACGCATGGACGAAGATAAAGACAAGAATAAAGACGAACCAAAGGATGAGGAAAACCAGGCGAAAACGCCAGTGGTCAATCCAGAGGAAGACGAGCAGGCCCCTGCTGACGCGTTGAGTCGTACCCCAGAAGAATTGGACGAAGAAGAAGCCGAGCGCGCTGCCGCAAAGCCCGTCTCTGACAAGCCTCTCGAACCAGGTGAAAAGAAAGTTTCTGGATTCCGAAAGTTCCTAAAGAAAGTAAATATTTACTTCCTCTTCTTTATCCTCGTCGTTATCGTTGCCGGCGCAATTGCAGCCGTTAACTATCTGAATAGCCAAAAAGCTCCTGCTGAGCCAAACATCGCAACCCAAACCCTCAGCGAAGATACACTAAAGCAACTCGCGAACACTGACGCAACCGTTGGCGGTGCGTCACAGACATTAACGATCCAGGGCAACGCAATTATCGCTGGCCAAACATTGATGCGCGGTAATTTGAACGTCGCAGGTAACATCCAAGCTGGTGGTAGCCTACAGGCACCGAACCTAACCGTTTCTGGAACATCAAACCTAGGTACAGTGCAAATCAATAGTTTGCAGGTCGCCCAAAACACCGCCGTCCAAGGCAGCACAACGCTACGTGATCTAAACGTGTCCGGGACATCATCATTTGGTGGCGCGATGACCGCATCACAGATCACCGTGACTCGTTTAATCCTGAGTGGCAATGCGGTACTACAGGTGCCTAATCACATTAGCTTTACAGGTCCAACGCCAAACCGAACCGTAAATAGTAGCGTCCTAGGTAATGGTAGCTCGGCATCAATGAGTGGATCTGATACTGCCGGTACCGTCAATATCAACTCCGGTAACGGCCCGACTGCTGGTTGTTTCATCCGCATCAACTTCCAACAAGCATTCACGAGTCAGCCTCGTGTTATCGTTAGCCCTATCGGTGCTGGTGCTGGCCTCATGGAATACTACGTCGACCGTAACGCTACTGGATTCAGTATCTGTACCAACAACGCAGCACCTGCAAACCAGGTATTTGGGTTCGATTACTTCGTGACGAACTAGAGCGTCCTAGACGTCCATAAAGACAACAACGCGATCAGCCTTGACGTTCATAAGTGCTCGCGATATCTTGATAGTCTTTTCGCCATCCGGTGTTTGAATCGTTAACATAGAGGGGACAAGCATACACAAAAAATTGTGGTGATGTGGCAATACGTCGAAAGGTCCCGTCTGATTGACGGCGCTGACGCTATAGCCAGGACCCTCGTAATAGACCTGGAACGGGGCATAAACCTTTATATCGATCGTGGGCTTCTTTGGATTAGCGGCAGCAGCCAAGGCCTGATCTTCGGTCTGTGGCTCTGATGCTGGAGTTTCGGCGTCAGCCATTATTCATCCTTCTTTTCGGACTCGGGCTCTTCCTTTTGTCCTCTGCAGGCTTTTCGTCTTTCTTTTCAGATTCGTCCGAAGTATCGGCCTTTTCCAGCTTGCCAACAATCGCTTCCACACCATCCAGGGTATCGTTACGCGTCATGTGCTCGCCGGGAACACCAGTCACCTTTTCCATCACGTTAAATCGCTGTTTAAAGAATTCCACCAGTTGCTTTGCTTTGTTGTAGTCGTCGCGGTCTTCTGCAGATAGCTCGGACTCACCGATAATGGCGATGATGCCTTTTAGTGATTCGTACTTTTGCAGAATAGCTGTCGCACGAGTTGCCAGCTCATAGTGGCGCTCGCCCACGACTTCTGGTGTCAGCAGACTCGATTTGGATGCCAAGATATCAACCGCTGGGCGAATACCCTGCGCAGCGACGGCACGCGAAAGCACAATCGTACTGTCCAGTTCGTGCTGGATCATTTGCACGGCCGGGTCAGAAAGGTCATCGGCCGGCACATAAATAGTCTGCAGGGCAGTGATAGAACCGTTTGCATTAGTTGCGAGGCGGTCCTGGAATGTTTTTACATCCGAGAAGACAGTCGGCTGATAGCCACCCTCGGCCGGTGTCTGGTCAATAATAGTCGAGACTTCGTTCTTTGCCTGAATGTAACGATACATGTTGTCGGCAAACAGTAGCACGTCCTTTTTCTGATCATCGCGGAAAAATTCAGCGAGGGTAATTGCACTTAGGCCGATCAGGCTACGTTGCACAGGGTTTTCATTCATCTGCCCGAACAGCATGGCTGTTGTCTTTAACAGGTCGTTGTCACCGAGCGTCTTGAAAAGTTCGTGACCTTCACGAATACGCTCACCAATACCAGCAAAGATTGATAGCGCACCAGAACCTGTCGCCACGTTGTTGATAATTTCCATAGTCAGGACCGTCTTGCCCACACCGGCTCCACCAACAATACCGATCTTGCGTCCCTTTACGAATGGTGTAAAGAAGTCGAGCACTTTCAGTCCTGTCTCTAGTACGTCGTCAGATTTGTTTACCAGGCTGGTTTCTTTAAAGTTCGGCGCAAAGATCGGACGCTTAATCATCTTGTCGAGGACATCTTGATCAAGTTGCGGCTTGCCATCGATCGGACGGCCCATAGCATCCCAGACGCGGCCAACCATTTCCATTCCGACGGGGAACTCTAGGCTGCGGCCACTACGGGTGACCGACTCGCCCTTTTGAATGCTGTAGTCACCACCGATATTCAAACATACGGCAGTATCACCATGTTCTAGCGCACTGACGAGCAGTGGCGATCCCTTTTCATTATCCACGTACAGCATTTCGTTCAAATCAGGCATGTCTTCGTCGAATCGGACCTTGATAACCAAACCCTTTAGCGTGCGGACAATTCCCTTTTTGTAGACTGTTTGTTCGCTCATTATTGTGCTCCTCCGGCTCGTATCTTCTTTAGACCTGACATTGATTCTTTCAACCTGGTATCAACTTGGTTTCGTTTTGCACGGTTATATTCCATGTGCAATGCCGCGGCGTTACTAATCGAACGCTCCTTGGCTGCCGACATAGCTTTGAACCGACTGGCAACTTGGGCCAAACGACTGTCATAGATAAACTGCGAAATCGTCAGACGTAGAATAGAGTTTTCCAGGTAGGCGGCAACCGCGTAGGAATTGGGTTCAAAGATATAATTCTTTTCCGTTACCATATCGTCACCAACAGTTGATAGATCGGCGACACGTCCCTTGCTGGATACAACGTCGCTCAGGTCGACTTCTTTAATCTCTTGCTGCGACAGGGAAATGTAGTTCTGGTAAAAGATGCGACTCTTGCTGTATTTCTTTGTGATATCCATCAGCGGATCGACATTAATGTAGTCGTGTTCTGGCAGGTCAAAATAATATTGATAGTCGACATGTGCCTGTTTTAGTTTTGTTGTCCCGTGGTGACCGATCACCATGACGTCGTTTTTCGTCTCGTCGTAGTATTCCAGGAATTGGCGAATTAAACGGTTGTCGATGTCGCCGCTGAGACCACCTTTTGCTGTAATCAAAATCAACAGTTCTTTATGAATCGGCGTTTCATCAACTGTACGTCCGTAATTAAACATCACGTCCACGCGAATCTGTTTGTAGATATTCCATACCTCGTCAAAGAATTGGTTACTGATGAGCACCTTATTCTTCGTCTTGGCGATCTGCATACTACTAATACTCTCTAGCGCAGAGGTCAAACTTACGACAGATCGTGCGCCTGCTTCTTCGGCTTTAATTTCGAGTGGTCGTCGCATTACTTTTTCTCCACCGTGATCTTTTTAGGATCTGCTGCCGGCGCGTTTGCTGCCGCGAGCGTTGCTGCAGCCTCTTCGGCCTGATGCTTCTTTTCGGCTTCGGCCTTTGCGAGCTTGTCGATAGCTGCTTTCTTCACTGCATCAATTGTTGTGATTTCAGCCTTTAGCGCAGCCTCTAACTCGTCGTAGTTACCGACCATGTCTTTGTCTTCTTTTAGCTTTGCGGCGTACTCGTGCACTTTTTCTTTTAGCTTTTCGACATTAATGATTTCCTCTGGAGCACTCCCTAAAACGATGCTCATCAGGAACTGCTGTTCGGCAAAGCTATACACTTCACCAATCCCCTGGTTCATCAGTTTAAACAGGACCTTACCCTTGTCGTAATCAGCTTGTGCCTGCGGGCTGAGTTCGGTACCGAAGTGCGCGTATTCCTCTGCCGTTCGATAACCGGCGAGCGTCAAGTTCAATTTGTCAGCAAAGCCTTTTTGGCGTTTGTTTTGACCAACACCACCCACGCGCGTCACGGACAACGCCGTACTGACTGCCGGGCGCATCGTATCTTTAAAGATCTTTTCATCAAGGATCCATTGACCATCCGTAATCGACATGATGTTCGTCGGCAAGTAGGCAGTGATGTCACCACCAGGTGCATAGACAATTGGAATCAATGTCTGACTGGCATGATTTGACTCTGTCTTTCCTCCACGTTCGAGCAGGCTAGAGTGGGTGTAGAACATATCACCCGGGTACGAGTCACGACCAGGAGAGACGCCGGCGATCAGTGAAATTTCACGGTAGGCCTGGGCGTGTGCCGTCAAGTCGTCGTAGATCACAATCGTATCCATATTCAGTTTGTGCCAGAAATATTCACCGTGCGCCGCACCAACGTAGGGGACTAGGTAGGTCAAGATCAATGATTCAAACGAGTTCGAAACGACCACGACAGCCTTTTTCAAGGCATCATTCTTTTCCAGTGTACTGACCAGTTCTGCCACGTCGTGTTGACGCTTTGCAATCAAGACATAGATCACGGTAATGTCCGTGTTCTTTTGGTTAATCGCGACCTGAGCAGCCAGCGCCGTCTTTCCTACTTTACTGTCACCCAACATGGCCATACGCTGACCTCGTGCTAATGAATATTCGAGGTCGAGGATTGTCACACCCGTTTCCACCGGAGTATCAAGTAGTTCACGTTCATACAACATCGGTGCCGAGTGAAAGACATCCCAATCTTGATCAGGGACAATTTCGCCCTTACCATCAATTGGCTCACCAAAGACGTTGATAACGCGGCCAATAAAGTTTTTGCCAACAGGAATCATAATGTCACGAGCTTCGATAACACAGACCATACCGATCTTTAGTGGTGACGGATCAAGTTTCATAACAACAACGTGGTCTTCGAGGACCTGATGAATATACCCACGGGTATCATCTTGGAACCGTACCGTTGCGTGTACGTTTGCCGGGTGTAGACCCTTTACACTGACCATGAATGAGTCGATACCAATAATCTCACCGACTGGGTTTTCGGCGTCAACTAATTTCTGAAAGATTCTAGCGTTCTCCACGAAGCGTCTCCAATTCTTTCACCAGCACGTCACGACGACCATCCAGTGCATTACGCAGGCTTAGATCATGCACGTGGTTTGGTGTTCGCAAATATACCCCGGCAACCAGGCCTGGCTGCAATCCAACGGCAATCACTGCTTGCGGTGTTTCTGCACGTAGCCATTGTACTAACTTTTGGAGACTCTCTTGGTCGGCGGTCACTGCAAAAGTCATATGTATAACCGGCACGTTGTCCTTTAACAAACGCACTTGCTTGATCAAATCACCCCTATCACCGTTATCGAGCGATACCTTGTTCTGCTCTAAAAATTCAGCCAACTGTTGTGACATAACAGGCTGCACATGGTCTTGTTTTCGCACAGCAGCGGCTGTTAGTTCATTGTCGACTTTTTCTAGTTCATTCACTAACCGGGACACATCTAATTTTGTGACAACACTGGTAGGCAAAACGAATTTAGTATACGGTGTCACTTCGCTCATAATTTCATGTCTTCCACGATAGCATCTTTGTTCTCTTCCATCTGCTTGATGATCGATGGCAATTGCGCCTTTAGATCGTACTGGTCACCTAGCGCACCCAACAGGTAATGTTCGATGACTTGCGCCATGTTGTCCTGGAATACACCAACCATAATTTCCTGTTGTTTGGCGATGTTTTCCTCGAGTGTCTTGCTGAGGAGTTGTTGTTGCGCCTGTAATGATTGAATACTGTCCTTTAATGAGGCGATCGCACTCGCCTGTTCTGTCTGCGATGCCTCAATCTGGCCCTTGTTCGCCTTGAACATATCAGCCATGGCTGACTCCTGGTCAGAGATTGTCTTTTTCAGTGCCAAACTGAGTTGGTCATTCTGGTCCTGGAAACTCTTGGTGCTACGAGTTAATGATTCGACTGCAGTTTTTTGCGCATCCTTCATCGTTTCGGCATGTTTAAAGAATTCATCGTCTAATTTTGACGTGACATGCTGTTTTAGTTCGGTGTAGACATCTTTGATTGTCTCATCCAGCTCGTCCTTAAAGACGCGAGCGTTTTTATCAATAATTTTTTCAAAATAGGCACGGCCATGGTCGCGAAGTTCCTTGCGAAAGGACTCGTCAAAGACGTGCTCGGCGCGGTCGATCGCGACGTCTATCGGTGATTTCTTTTTTTGTTTAAATATTCCCATTGTTTCCCACCCTATTTTGCATCATAGCTTCAGTAGTAAATATACCGCAAAAAGGCCAATAACCAAAATCAGTATACTGGTTAAAATGATCTCTAGCAGTGCCCTAAAAATTGACTTGCGCGACATTGGATTACGCCCGATCGAGATGACCCCGCTGCGTACCCCTGAATACAAGACTGCGATGGCCGCAATCAGGCTAATTGCGGTGATTGCGAGACTAATATAAATACGAATTGCGCTGACTTCTTTTTCGGCAATTGCTTGACCGATTCGTTGCAAGAATTCTGGCACGTCGGCTTTGGTGCTCTTTTCGTTTGGATTGCGCTTGATGTCGATAGTAACCGCAACAGTCCCCAGTGTGACTGTCTTGTTCGTACCACTCGTCGAGTCCTTTAGCGTTGCTGTTCCCAGCGTGACTCCTTTGCCATCAAATGGTCCGTTTGCACGACCAAAGACGGTCTTTTCTTCGGTACCGGCTTTCATGGCCACACCGTCAATAGCCGAGAGGGTCAAGTAATCACCAGAGGTGATCGAGCCACCCTGTGTACTCACGAGGACATTATAGGTTCCAGATGCAGCGACAAACACTTCATTTTCGAGTGCGTCACTAGATAACGTGACAGGTAATACATTGCGATCAACTGTCACGCCAAACATGTTTTGTAGTTCTTTTTGGGTAGAGACTTTGACGCGATTTGCATCTTTGCCGGTAAGTTGTACAATTGTGCCATTTTCGATTGGCTTGTCGGCCGAGTAGCCCTGGACACTACCGCCCCCTATAGAAACAGCAGAAACGGGGACAACAATAGCAGCTGCCGCAACGACAACCGCAAATAGACTAATAATAGCTCGTGACACTCTCACTTGTTTGTTTACACTCCCAAACGCCCCTGTTACTGCGCTTGATTCGATTATAGCATAACCAATTCTGCCGCGCCGCGTTCAAATAGCAATTATTAGACCATAAAATCATTGTCAGAAAAAGACGCTAATGCTACAATAAACACAAGCTTTCTGATGGCACCACACATCTAAGTGAAATAAACATATTACATGCATCTAACAGATGTAGAAATAAAAATAAAAAATGTGGTGCCACCTCCTCACTATTTTTAATCGGCGTTTTTTGTTGCGACTTGCAACAACGATTTTGCTATCCATTGCGTTAATTACAACGCTATTCTTTGGTGGTATCTCACGCGCGGAAGAGGGCGTCATCAGCGCAACACTCGGTTTCCAGGGGCGACTACTGGACAATAACGGCGACGTGGTTCCTGATGGCTACTACAACATTCAATTCAAAATCTACCAGGGTGGCACGGGCACTGCAGCGGGCAATCCTGGCGGAACTTTGAAATGGACCGAATCATACATCAACAACGGTAGCGCCACTGGTGCGGTCGAAGTGCGAAACGGATTCATGTCGGTTGACCTAGGGTCGATCAATCCTTTCGGCGATAGTGTCGACTGGAACCAGAGCACCCTATGGCTCTCGATGAACATCGCTGGCAAGGCAGCCGGCTGTACGACGTTTGGAACCAGCCCTTGTGCTGATGACGGCGAAATGTTGCCAATGAAGAAAATGACCGCATCACCATACGCGATGAACGCCGGTGCAGTAAACGGCAAGACCGCTGACAACTTCGTCCAACTTGCCCAAGGTGTCCAGACTGACGCCAGCACCAACACTAGCAGCATCTTTATCAACAAAACCGGAACAGGCAACCTGGTCCAGTTGCAGAACACCGCAACTGACGTTTTTGCGATTACCAACGATGGCGACCTAGAGTTCGGCAGCAATGCAAACCACAGCATCTCGATCCAGACTTCTGACGCAGATACTGATGGTCGTGAACTGGCAATTGCCGGTGGCAACGGTGGCTCAGGAACCGGCAGTAATGGAGGCAACTTGAATCTACAGGGTGGCTCAGCTGGCGGAACTAATGGTAACGGCGGCAACATCAGCATCGACGCTGGTGCAGGCACCGGCACGGGAACAGGTGGAACAATTGAGATCGGTACAACAAACGCTAGCTCGGTCATCATCGGTTCTAGTGGCGGCGCAAATAGCGGCACAACGACCATCCAAGCAAAAGACACACTCACTGTTGCAACCAATGGCACTACTCGTGCAACCTTCTCCGACACGAACAGTGTCTACTTTGGTAATGGCGTCAGCGCATCTGCACCAAATAACTTTACAATCCAAGGCACCAACAGCTCAGCTGCGGCAGTTGCTGGCGGTTCACTCACCGTTCAAGGTGGAAACGCTACGACTGGCAATGCGAACGGCGGAAACGTGGTGATTGCTGGTGGTACCGGTAGCGGCACAGGAACAAGCGGATTAGTCGTCCTGACAACTCCAACCTTCTCTACCGTCACCAACGATGCCAACTGTTACACTGGCGGTACTGTTGTTGCGACTAGCTGTTCTATCGCAAACTCTACTGTCAATAACGCATCAGCAGTTATTGTCGGGTTCAGTACTACTGGCCAAACTGCAACATTACCGGATCCTAGCAACACAACCGCCGGACGCATACTATATGTAACTGCTGCCGCTGGCACAAAAGACTTTACGCTACTCGCTAATAACGACACCAGCGCCATCACTATGCGCCAAAACACGACAGCAACAATGCTATGGAACGGATCTGACTGGACCGCTGCCGGCGCATCGAACACTGCCACACTGCAAGATGTCTACAATAACTCTCCACAAACAGAGGGTGAATCTGAGTTAGTAGTAGCCGGTGCAGCTGGTTCTGGTGGTATGACGATCCGTGACAGCGGTACAAATTCTGTCGACGGTACACTGTTCGAAGTACAAAACTCAGCTGCCTCTTCCCTGTTCTCTATCAACAACGCGAGCGATGCTATCCCGACAGTACAGGTTGGTAACGGTACAGACGATGCAGATACAACACTATTGACTCTCGACAAGGCAGCAACTGCACCAACTATTACCGATGAAGCCCTTCTCGGCAGCATGTACTACGACACTACACTCGGCGTCGTTCAATGTTACGAAGCAATTGGCTGGGGATCATGTGGCGCTAGCCCTGACACCTTTGTTACCCTCAGCCCCGAATACAGCAATGCTGTTATGAACGGTAGCAACCTAGGTACGATGACGTCTGATCTGTGTTCTGACTCATTGAACATCAACGACGGCAGTTCATCACAACCAACTGTTTGTGGCACCAAGGAAACATACAACTTCTACAACTGGACATCAGCAAACGTCGCCAACCAAGAGCGCAGCATCTACGTCACCTACCAGCTACCAAGCAACTTTAAAGAATTCGCACCCGGATCTGCATCACTCGCTGGTCGCACCGACAGTAGCGACGCTAGCGTGTCATACCAGACATACAAGAATAACGACGTTCTGGGACTAACCGCTTGTGGATCAAGCGTCCCTGTATCAACCGGAACACAGACCACATGGCAAAAAGCGGTCGCCATTAACGCTGATGATCCAGCAAACTGTGGATTCGTCGCCGGTGATAGTATCGTCTTCAAGATCACCCTAGGATCAGCAAACGACGCCAACGCCTATGCTAGCAACTTGAACTTTACATACAGCAGCAACTAATTTACCCCTGACAGGCAATCCCTGTTATGGTAACTATGCTAAAATACCAAGAGTAGTTAAGTGCCAACGGCAAGGGTAGAGACAAGACACGCTGTGAAGAATGATCGACAAAAATTAACGCCACACGCGCCTGATCGTAGCCTGGATAAACAGCAGGCTCTAGCAAAACAGGCCGAGTTAAAGAAGTCCGTCGCGAACTCACGGCGTCCACTGCTAACCCAGCGCACCGTCCTAATTGCCGCATTTATCATTGTCGTGATCGTCGGCCTTTTGCTAGCAGGTTCTGCCTTGCAACGTCGCGCGGCCAACGAAGCAGCCGAAAAGGCGGGCGAAAACCCTGGTTACTCCACCGTTACTCCGAACGGTAAATCTATTAGCACCCTAGGCGGCTGGCAACGCATTAGCCCACCTGAAAAAGACCCCGTCTTTGCCTATACCGACAAGGTAGGGAAAGTCTCCATTAGCGTCAGCGAACAACCAATGCCCGCGTCATTTAACAATGATATCGCTGGCCAGGTTGCCGAGGTTGCAAAGAAATTTAATGCCACCAACACGCTCGATGCTGGCGGCACAAAAATATATATCGGCACCTCCGCAAAGGGTCCGCAGTCACTCATCTTTGCAAAGAATAGCCTATTAGTCCTGATCAAGTCTCAAGAAAAGGTTGATGACAAAGCCTGGACAGCCTACGTCTCATCACTAAAAGAACAATACACTGGCCAAGTCACGACCTACTAGAAATTAATCTTTTTTGAATTTTGCGATTGATTGCGCGACTTTACCGTCGGCTTTGAGGTTCTCGTAGAATAGTAGCTGGTCTTTTGAGATTACCATTTCGTCTTCTGGGCCATGAATTTCATCACCAAGTTTAATAAGTTGTGGGTTCGCTTGATCTGTTGAAGTTTCTTGTGGGTTTTCAGAATCGGTTGCATCAGTACTCTGGGTTTGCAGGTAGTAGATGTCGGTCAGCTTTAGATAGTCATCATTAAAAGCTTGTAGCTTGCCAAAGTATACTTGCCCATTCGTAAAGAAGACTGCCTGGTATTTGCTGCTATCAATCGCTAGACCGCCTGATTTGTTCCCTGTAAAGGCAAAGATTCCAGCAATGATAACGATACCTAGAACGATAATAGCAATGATCGGGAGAGCGACACGCTTGCGAGGCTTTTCCTCTTTTGTGATGCGCTGCGTAGGAATATGCGTCTGTTGCGGCGCTTTTGTTGACACTGGCTCTAGCGGACGAGGTTCTTCAACCTGTTGTCGCTGTGCTGTTTGTTCTGTTCTATTCACGACACCCCTATCGGTTGGCCGTGGCGAACGAAACGATCCCCCATCCATATTCTGTCTCTCCAATGATCAATGCTTGTTTGTTTTATCATAGCATAAGGGGAAACCCCTTTCAATCAAAGTAGCTACGGAAGGCTGGGAATATCTACTTCCTGCGCCCGTGTTTTGCCATCTATTCCAGAGCGAAAGACTCTCGCCTGTACCAACACGTCGTTGCTCGTTTCAAAGAATCCAGTCACCGCATATCCCGCTAGTACCGACGGTAACCACAACTTATAATCTTTCGGCATCTGCTCATACGGCAAATCAGCCTCCGGATACCAATCAATCACATCAAATTCTGTCGATACCAATGATGTATCCGCCTCTACCGCAACCTGAAATAGTCTGATGATTTTCGTGTCATCTTCGTCGGCAATATGCAGCGCACCGACTTGCGCTAACTGATCAGCGGCAATAGCCAGGCCGGATTCTTCGCTAGCTTCGCGGGCAGCCTCCATACCAGAAGGAAGTAGTCCAATACCCGATGGACTGACATAATATCGCGTCTTGCCGCCCGGTGCGACCAGTAGGCCTGCGCCATAACCGCGTGTTTTCTGACCCAATAAAAGTGACCCCTGTCGCCGTATCAGTGTCAGGTTGAAATCATCCTCAGATTCTCTAGGCATTCCCAAGAATTGTAATGCTTCGCTCATGAGCAATATAATACAATAAAGTATTGTATTTGTAAATTAGCGTTGAGAGATTACGACTTGCTGAAATCGATTTCTGGATAGATATCTTTGGTCGTTGCGTCGATTTCCGACTTCAAGTGAGGGAACGGTACGCCTTCGCGGGCAGTAACACCTTCGAGGCTCCAAAAGATTCGTTCGCTAAAGCCCAGGCCACAAGCTGGCGGCATACCGTATTCGAGTGCTTCTACGAAATCGATGTCCAGCATCTGCGCCTCGTCATCACCACCATCACGGAGTTTTTGCTGCTCCATGAATCGGTTCAACTGATCAATCGGGTCGTTTAGTTCACTAAATGCTTTACACATTTCACTACCACCGAATACCAAGTTGAATTGTTCGGTCAATCGAGGATCCGCCGGGTTAGTCTTTGCTAGTGGCTGCATAAATACAGGAATATCAACCAGGAACACTGGTCCCGCAACGGTCTTGCGGTATTTCTTCCAGAGTTTGTCGAGGCTACGGATACGGTTGTCGACTTTTTCCACTTCTAGTTTTTCTTCACGAAGTTTGTTTTGAATTTCTTCGATAGACGACTCAAAGACGTCGATACCGTATTCGTTTTTTAATACTTCAATAAAGCTAATCCGACCGAAGTGTTCGCCGTCCTGACCGAAATCAACGTGCGTGCCATCAGCGAGCGTAAACTGACGAGTTCCCCACGTCGTATCGGCGATATAACGGATCATATCCTCGGTGTATTCCATGCCCATTTCCCAGTCAGCTGCTGCCCAGTACCATTCCATCGCATTGTGCTCTGGGAGGTGTTCGTCGCTGTAGTTTTCGTTACGGAAGCGAGGCCCGATTTCGAATACTTTTTCAAAGCCCGCAACGAGGAGTCGTTTTAGCGGTAGCTCGTGACTAATGCGCAGGTAAAAGTCCTGATCCAATGCGTCCATATGTGTCACGAATGGATTCGCATCAGCACCACCCGCGGTTGATTCTAGAACGTTGTTGTTGATCTCTAGGAATCCCTTTGAAATCATAAAGTCACGCGTTGCCTGCCAGAACTTTGAACGGCGAATGAATCGATCACGAACATCAACGTTTACGTTCATATCAACGTAACGACGGCGGAAACGCTCTTCTTTGTCGGTAAAGTTCTCGTGTTCAAGTGGCATCGGTCGAAGTGCTTTGGTGATCAGCTTCAATGCCGTCAACTGTAGTGATGTCTCGCCTGTTTTGGTCTTTATCACCGAACCTGTTGCCTGGATGAAGTCACCAGTATCGAGGAGATTCAGGTCACCAATACCAATCAGCCCATTTGCTGGGTCAGACGCTTGGAGTGTCTGGTCCTGGAGAAATAATTGCATAGATCCAGAAAAATCACGCACAACAATAAAGGCAATCTTGCCAAATTTGCGAATAGATTTGATACGGCCAAAGACCGTTTCAGTTTTGCCATCGTAGCCGTCAAAATCAGCCAAGATTTCGGCTGTCTTTACGGTCTGTTCGGCTTTTGCTGGGTATGCATCATAGCCCAAGCTTTGGAGTTTTTCTAATTTTCGTATTCGTTCCTCGCGGAACTCTTTCATAGTCGCCATGTCGCTATTATATCAGAGGAGCGGCACTATGCGGCTTTTCGGAACTCTTCCGAGCGAGTCTCCGCGTTTTGACCGACTTTTAATAATGTCGTTTTCTGGTTCATCCAATGCTGACGGCTTGCGTTCATTAAACGTGCAACGTAGCTACCAATCTTGCTAGACCTAGCTACTGATTCTGGAATCACTTCTTCTTTTGGCTGCATCTCGTGCCACTTTTGATCGAGTTGGTTGATCTCACGCCAATGTCGCTCTTCGACGTGCGCACGATAGAAATCGATAATCTTGCCCTGCAAGTCGAGGTCACCCGTTAGCTCAACTGGTGGAGCGGCATGTTCACTCTCTGTTATCAGATTACCTTCGGCATCGATGGTGCTAAATAAGCGAGCCTCTGGATGCTCCGTATGTGCTGTTTGATACATATCCAGGGTTGATTGCTGCAAAGACAGATACTCATTTGCCCGCTCGATACGACGCGCCTGTCGACGAGTGAGGTCTTCACGAACATAGCCTTCGGCCTCACGACGCTCGCGACGGGTTGCGTACTGGATATGATCCGCTGGCTGTGATGGCGTTAGTTCAGGATGCATTATTAGCTATATATTAGCATAAACTGTATCAAAAGTCAATATATCGAAAGAGGTTACTGCTATTGTAGCTCAAACTTTTTGATGACATCAAATACCCATGGTGCGCGCATCTCGCCGTTTTGCTCTAGGACTACTAGTTCATCATAGGTCTTCCATACAACTTCCAGGATTTCACCCTCTTGCGCATGCTCTTCACCACCGATGATTTCAGCCAGATAAACGTGTTTCACAGATTGATGCGCGGATTCGTGGTAGAGAGCGAATTGGCTCAACAAACGCACGTCGTAGCCAGTCTCTTCCTTTGCCTCTCGGATCGCACCAATCTCTAACTGTTCGTCTTTATCAACGTGGCCAGCGGGTAAATTATAGACAGCCTTGCCGTCTGGGTTTTCTTTGACCAGTAAGTACCGCCCGTCCCGCTTGATCAAACAACCAACGACGACGCCTACTTGTTGAATGATCTCTTTCCAAGCTGCTTCGTTCATACTCGCTACTGACCGCTCAGGCTGTTTACCGACTTTATTGAAGCGCCGTTTTCGGTTCTATAGTAGAGCGTGTACTTCTTGCACATTGATGCGGTATCGCCCGTTGTTGCCGAGCACCTTGTCCCATCAGCCTTGTATGATATATAGCCATATTGAGTATCCGGTGGACTGCTAAAGTCACGATATGAGCTGTTCGCCGTGTCGGTATTACCAGGTGCGATCATATATCCTGTCCCTGTTCCAGTAAAATTTGCTGCCGCAAAGGCAAAGCCCTGTCCGCCTAATAGAGAGTCGGTCACAGGGTAGTACTCTCGAGTTGAGTAGTATATCTCGAGTTGTTTTTGCATTGTATTGATGTCACTCTGGCGTTTTGCATCGCGAGCGCGTTGCTGGACACCACTAAACGCAACGATAGTAATCGCAGCCAAGATACCAATGACGACGATAACGATCAGTAGCTCAACAATCGTAAAGCCCTTTTTTTCAGATTTTGCCCACATGTTACTGCTTATTATAGGTTAATTGGCTGAAAAACACATCACGAAAATAACCGCCATGTTGCTATTACCTATCATCTTATATACATTAAGTAGTACATAACCATTAGCACTATTAAGGGGAATATCTGATGAAGATCAATTGGGACGTCGAAGTCGACTATCTAGTAGCTGGCACGGGTGTTGCCGGCATGAGCGCCGCGATAACTGCAAAGTTAAATGGCCTCGATACACTAGTCGTTGAAAGCATGGAAAAATGGGGTGGAACGACCGCTATCTCTGGTGGTGGCCTATGGGTACCAAATAACCCCCTGATGATAAAAGACGGCGCGCAAGACACGCCCGAAAAAGCCTTTGACTACATGAAATCAACAATCGGTGATGTTGGACCGTGGACAAGTGATGCGCGCAAGTGGGCATTCATCAACGGGATCCCGTCATATATCAACATGCTATCCGATAACGGCATTCACTGGGCACGTGCAAAAAAGTACCCAGACTACTACGCCGACCTACCAAGTGGCATGGTTGGGCGCAGCATCGAACCTCAGCCATTTAATATGCGCAAACTAGGCGCCTGGGGCAAATTAAAACGCGAAGGAGGTATCCCCGCGCCAATTCGTAACGATGACGTCTATCTACTGTCTCGTGCATGGTCAACTCCTAGCGGGTTTATCCGTGGAGCACAATTTGTCTTCCGCACGATTGGCTACCTACTCGTTTCAAAGCCAGTTGGTATGGGTGCTAGTCTCGCGAGTCACCTGATGTACATCGGACATATCAAACTTGGTATTCCTGTATGGCTCAACTCACCTATCAAAGAACTCATTATTGAAGATGGACGCGTCATTGGCGCAGTCGTCGAAAAAGAAGGTAAAGTCCAGCGCATTCATGCACGACGAGGCGTTATGCTAGCGGCCGGTGGATTCTCTCACAACAAAGAATGGCGCATGAAGTATCAGGCCGTCCCAGGTTGGTCTGCGTCACCCGTAGGACAACTAGGCCAGGGTATCGAAGTCGGTCAAAAGGCCGGTGGTGCTATTGGCATGATGGAAGACGCCTGGTGGGGCGCAACGATTGCAAGCACTGACGGCAAAGACCAATACGGATTTGTCCTGAATGAGCGTTCCGACCCATGGAGCATCGTCGTTGACCAAATCGGTAACCGTTATTTGAACGAGTCCGAGAGCTACGTTGATTTTGGTCATCACCTGCTAGAACACAACCATAAAACAAAGGGTAAGGCGCTGCCATCATGGTTAGTAACCGACCATCGTCACACAACACACTTCCTGAACACAGGGCTCCTAGTCCCTGGTGTAAAAAAGAAACTCGCAGCAGCTGGTGAATTCATTGAAGCAGCAACCCTGACTGAACTTGCGACCAAAATGGGCGTGGATAAAAAAGCTTTTGCCGCCACCATCAAACGTTTCAACGGATTTGCCAAAAACGGTGTCGATGAAGATTTCGAACGCGGACGAACCGTCTACGATAACTATTACGGCGACCCACTACTAAAGCCAAATCCAAACTTGGGTGCAATCGAAAAGGGACCGTTCCGAGCGATGAAACTATATCCCGGCGACCTCAGCACAAAGGGAGGGTTGATCACCGATGAATTCGCGCGTGTATTACGTGAAGATAGCTCGGTCATCGAGGGCCTGTACGCTGCGGGCAACAACACGGCGAGTGTCATGGGACACACCTACCCTGGACCTGGTGCTAGTATTGCGCCTGCGGGTGTATTCGGATACCTAGGTGCACTACATGCAGCACAACCTGGTCGTAACCCCGGACATAGTGATGAGAGCCACAGGCCTTGGGGAGAGTAGCTAAAAGCTCTTTACCATTCGCCGACTTTTATCGTTCCAGCTAGTGTCGCCAAGAACGCTTCGTCTTTGATACCATCAATTTCTAGCTCGTATATCCCGTCATCAATAGCGAGTAGTAGCCTAGATGATTCCTTTTCGACGTTGTTATAATACGCAGCGTGGTACTTTTCGCCGACACCTGCAGGTAGTGACTTGACCAGGTTCTCTGTTGCATTCCTGACGGTTAATTCGCGAGTGTCGTAATTTTCATCATAGGTTTGCCAGGTGCTATTTTCATACTTGATAAAGACAGAAGGGCCATAGGCGACACGAATTTTCTCATCACTATCGTAGTCGTTAACACTAATATCTGAGCCCACTGGATAAGCATAGCTAAAGACTACTGTTGTACCATCTGTCTCCAGTAGTGATCCCCTGCCCTCCCAGCCATCAGGTGCGACACTTTGTGCGGATTCAACCGTATCCTTCTTGTCGGTTGAAACGTTATTCGCAGAGTTGGTCATTTCCCTTTTAGAAAAGTTGTTCCAAAATACAAAGCCCAATCCACCCACAAGCGCAACGACCAAAATAATAATGATGATGACGTGTGCACTGCCAGATTGCCTGTTTGATATTTTCACTTGATGCCCTTTCGTGAAATAAATAGTGAGGCCATTTAAGCATTCTGACAGTATAAGCACAAGAGGAGTTCGATATTCACCGACTTAGTTTTTTGGTAATATAGAACTAACAACTTTTCACTCGGGGGTATTATCTGTGACCACTATCAATCCTTACATCAACTTCAATGGAAATGCCGAAGAAGCGTTCACCTTTTACAAATCTGTATTTGGCGGAGAATTCGCAACAATTGTCCGATTTAAAGATCTAGAAAGCCCAGAATTTCCCGTACCAGCAGCTAATGCGGATAAAATCATGCGAATTGTTCTGCCAATCGGTGACAACGTTCTGATAGCAAATGACGTTCCACCCGAGCTGGGTACTGTAAACGAGCGTGAAAACAGATCAAAAATATCAGTCAGCGCAGACAGTCGTGACGAAGCTGACAAGATATTTAATGGACTGAGCATTGGCGGAGAGATTGAAATGCCAATCGCCGAGAGCCCATGGGGTACGTATTTTGCGATGTTTCGGGATAGATATGGAATTGAGTGGACGGTAGAGTTCGCCGACACTAATCGCGGATCTTAAACTTTCGTCAGCCTTACGTGCTTTGTAATGAGTCGCTTCATCGAGGCATGATCCGGCTTGTTGTCACCAACCATGCAAACATACAACACAGCCTTTGTCTTTGCGTCGATATTCACCAGGATCATGTAGCCAGATATTAATAATTCTTCGTACGGCAAGCGGACAGATCCCGGTGGAATAAAGTTCTCGCCCTCCAGATGGAGTCCGGGCGTTAGCGTATTCATCATATCTGCCATACCGTCCATCATTACTTTCGTCAGGATTGTATGGGATGAAGTACCGACATCGCTATGCGTAATGCCTTTCCACGAATAGAGCACCGCTTTCTTGCCGGAAATAACCATCTCTTCTTTGTCGGTCAGCTTGCCAAAGTCCATTGTTGGTGTTTTAGCACCAAACCGTCGAAGCCAGCCTTTTTGATCAGCCTCAGCCAAACGTAGATATCCGTCGTTGTGCCAATGCAACGGCTTCTTTGATCGAAAAATATAACCACCCAGCCAGGCCTGATACAAGTCGCTGCCGGTAGAATACCTCGAGGTATAGCTACCGTCCAAGGCTCCGACAGTAAAGTAATTTAATCCACTGATTGGGAGACCGTACGAGTGCCACGTGAACGTCATATCGACAAGCGCGTAGCCATTTAGCCAATCTTTAGGTAGGTTTTCAAACTCAAGTCGATATCCCGCTTTCTTTTGAAGCGCCAGTTCATTATCGAGAACTAATCCAGAGACATATCGCGTTAGCGTTTTTAGCATGTATTTATAATAGCAAACAGTGATGGCAATGAAGCGTTTCGGAATCTACTTCGATTCCTTGCGTAACATGACAATCGAAAGAATTAGGAATAGTACAAAGAAGCCAAACAATATAACAAGATTCATCCATATATCTCCCCAACCCGCGTCCAGCATATTAACACGACGAGCAGCATCGACTGCGTAGTAGAATGGTGTACTCGTCATGAATGCCAACAAGATTGGGTGAACTGTTTCAATGGGTGCGTTTAACCCACATGTGAGGAATGTCACAAAGAATACGTACATCGCTAGCTGGACAGATTCCGCAACACTCTTGGTGATCGTTGAAATGAAAAGCCCCAGCGAGACAGCAACCATCACGATCAGAACGCCCAGTGCGGACAGCACCCATAAGTTCCCTATTGTAATTGAGAATATCAGGTACAAACTCGCAAGCCCTACACCCAACACAAATGTACCTATGATGAACTGCGACAATGCCTTGCTGCCAATAATACTCGTCTTTGAATACGGAGTAACCGCCAGTCTCTCAAACGTTCCACTCGCTTTTTCGGAGGTGATAGATATACCTGCTATGTTCAACACAACTAACAGTACCAACAGAACCATAATTGCAGATGCATAGTAATCAAAATATTTAAGTTCCTGACTACTTGCGTCGTGCGTCGTAATCGGCACCAGCGTATCCGCAAGACCAAGCGTGTCGTTGGTTGCGCTATAGGCATCGAGCGCACTTTCTTTTAGGACCGCACGATAAGGACCGAGCACTGGATCTTGTTCGATGTCCAGCGCTGAGATGCCGGTTGTTGACCCAGTAACTGTCAATACTGCACGAAGTTCACCTTTTCGAATATCCGATGCGCTTGCTTTTGATTCAACGGTTAATCGGTCATCTTTCTTTAGTTCATTAACGTAGGTCTCGGTAATACCATTTGGATTATTGACCACGACGGATGTTTTTAAATCGATTGGATTGTGATGCGCCAATAAGCCAACAATTATCGCGATGATGAATGGCTGTGAAATAACAATCAATAGCAATCGCCGATTCCTAAAGATCCGTTTCAACTCGTATTTGGTCAGGATGAATAGATTTTTCATACTTCTTTTTTAATCACCTTCTGTATCACATCATCGAGATCACTGGCCTGGTACTTTTCCAGCAGAGCTATCGGCGTGTCATCTTCGACCAGCTTACCTCTCGAAAGAATAAAGACCTTATCACACAAAGATTGCACCTCGTTGAGGTAGTGAGTGGTCATAATGACCGTTATTCCTTGGTTCTTTAGATCCCTAATTAATTCCCAGATCTTTTGTCTAGACGTTGGGTCAAGCCCCATTGTTACTTCGTCCATAAATACAATTTTAGGGTTGTGCACAAGCGCCGCAGCAATTGAAGCACGTTTTGCCATACCACCAGATAAATTCCTGACCAGATAGTGACGGCGCTCTACCAACTCAAGTTGTACCAGCAGATTCTCAATTCTGGTTTTGCGGGTTCGTTTTTTGATACCATATGGCTGAGAAAAAAGTAATAGATTTTCTTCAATCGTTAAATCACCGTAGAGGCAGTCACCCTGCGGAACAAATCCAATCTGCTTTCTGAGTCCGTCTTTTTGAATTCCATTACTAATGTGCCGACCATTGTATTTAATCGACCCACTTGTTGGGCGCAAGACAGTCGCTAGCATTCGCTGCAGCGTTGATTTGCCAGAGCTATTCGGCCCAATCAGTCCAATTGTCTGTCCAGGAAATATTTTTAATGAAACTTCATCTGTCGCTGGTTTATTTCGTCCAAATTTCTTGACCAGGTCGTGTGTTTCAATAATTGGAATCATGCGTAAAGATTAGTATAGCAAATTGTTCGTGGTTAATTGATACCGGGGGCATAAAAGACAAAGAAAAAACCGCTAGGACGTACTACTGACTATGCAAGGCTGGGCGATCGATCCCTCAGCAGCCCCTCATTTACCCTCACGAAGTGATATGTTAGTTTAATCAGCAAAATGTACCATGCCGACTGGCTAAGCTGAAAAATTCTTTTATTCTCAATCTCTCCGTCCGGAATAACACTGCTGTCGATTGAATTAATGGTATCAAATAAAACGATACTGCTTTCTTTTAATCCAGCGCCGGCAGGCAAATAAAACATATCAGAGACCTGCTGTGCCTTAATTGCGTCAATTCTATTTTTTGAGTAAGTACCGCTCTTTTTTAGCAATTCCTCATAAGCATCCATTCTAATAATGGTTGCGTACAGGAAGTTTACGTCTAAACGACGGTTATTACCGCTGAAGACATCGCATGTGTTAGAAATAATGAAACCTTTTCCAAGTTTTGACTTTGGGTTCGGTAATTTGAATATTGGCATTTCGTTAATACCATCACCTTGATTTAAATGAGGAACTGTTTGAGAAAATTCTCCGTAGTAGTTACTGTAGTCCATGCCCTTGGAGCCATTAAATCTTGCATCGGTAAATTGCTTCAGGTCTGAATATAGGTCGGCAATTTCCCCGTCCGGCAAAAACTTAGGTAAATAATGGGATAGTTCTTCGTCCGTCATTACAATAAATCAAAAAGGTTGTCTCGGATTAGCTTTTTCTCTGCCATGCTTAGGTCGATTGAGTTAGTTGTTAATCTTTCAACGATAGCCTTCAAATCATCAGCCTTTGCTAAAGAGAGCGTACCCCTGCCTATCTGGTCAATACGAATGAACCCTGATCGATAAGGCGGAGTGGTTACAAAGTACGTACTATTGGGTGAACTACCTACTACACCAGAAATCAAAGGTACGCTATGCGCGGCTACAATACCTCCCACTGAAAGTACAATTCCTGCAGTTACAAATTGGCTTGATACGCTGACCACCTATTTAAGCTCCTGAACCAGGTCCGGCTTTAATAGCCCAAAGAATGTCTCCTCCGTTTTGCCGTGCAATAATTCGATCTTGTCGACGACTGATGCCTGCTCCGTAATTGTGTCAACGTAGGAGTCTATATCCAAAAGCTGACCAGTTCTAGAAGTTAAGTCGGATTCAAAGTTCATTGTTGCCGGATAGACTAATTGAACGCGTGAGTTAATCCCGTCGTCTTTGCGAACAAAACCTATGGAAAATTCACTTGTGAGATTATCTTGCCAAGGTGTGGTAATTTCGAGCTTGATGTCTTCCAGTATGTCTTCTCGGTTAAACATATTTATATATCTAACGCCGACCCTTTCAAGCCGAACTACTGGTAGCAAATCTTTAAATAGAGACAGAACTATCTCGATTTCTTGCTTATATCCATTCCATCCCGCATAAGTACTGCCGCTACTTAATACGTTTGATACGGTCAAAACCCTCTTTCCAACACCCACCCAAAAATTTTCCTTCATGATTCTGTAATTGACGTTAAATCTAAGTGACGGATCCTCTTCGCGAACACTCTCGGGTAACTGCATGATCGGTAGTTCTTGGAATCCTGAATATCCATGATCCTGTAACTTGTTAAATAGAAGGCCAGCTAGCACCTGGCTGGGCATTTGCGCGTCAAACCTGATCTCTACAATCGTATCGACAAGTGGTAGTTTAGTTAAGTTTGGATACTTGCTCATTCGAATACATTTTACCACCTTAAAGTGTTTATGTACATAACAAAATATTTACATATCCCTGTTTATATTGTATAGATTATAATTACACTGCCCTCACACGGTATGTTTAGAGGAGGCTTTAATGGCTGGACAATCTAAAGATATAGCGTCGTCGCACGTAAAAATGTAAACACTTTTCCGTCGCTCCTTGCTATCGATCCGCAACCAGGCATCGCTGCGCGCTGTGGTTGCTGGACCCAGTCAATCGGAACGGAGCCAAGAAAAAAAGACCGCATGGGTCTTCTTTTCTTGGCTCCAACTAGCGGACGAGTTGCGAACCGCAAGTATGGACTATAACGAGAACCAGATTACGAATATACGTTCAATTATCAACTTTACTCAGGTTTAGAACTTTGACGAGAAACTAAATCATATGCCAGTGAAGCAATAGATATATAGTGTAAAGCAAGATTCCTATCGAGCGTTGTTGCCAATGTGTGCGACTTTTCGTTTCTAAGGAACTGAACTGCAAGGTGAAGAAACCTTATTCCCTTATAAAAGTCTGCTTCGATTTCATCTACAGGAGCGTGACCGAAAATCAATTCATTATCTACGTCAGTATTATTTTCATAACCGAATGCCAATGTTGCCTTTTCCGAACCAGTTAACTCTTTGAGCCGCTCACGGACAAACTTGTAAGATTCTTCAACTGCATGAAAGTAGTCATCGTTTTCAAGATACTTTTTGATATGTATAAATAGTTCAGACCTAATCTTTAATGCAATTATGTCTTTGTCTATACTTGCTTCCGAAACTTCAACTGACGATTGTGCAGTATTTGCTTTAATCCAGTCTAATCCCTTGCCATTTATTGATACTGACTTGATTGATTTGTCCTTCGTAAGCACTACACCGATGTAGCCCTTACGGTACAATTCGTTCACGCCAGGTATATTGGGCAACTCAACCAGCGTAGCACTGTGAAGATTGTTTTCGGTTCGCTGCCTGTATAAGTATTCAAGTATTTCGACACTACGTTGCTTCAAGTTTGATTCAGTCACAAGAATTACTCAATTCCAAGTTTTCTAAAGAATACTTTATTTCGCTGTTCCGAATCCCGTACAACCTTATCAAAACTCAATACCTCAAAGTATATTTGGTAAGTTGAGTGGAAGCCATAGTAAGCATCACCATCTGGACTCATAGTAAGCTGATAGAGTTTACAGAACTCTCTTATCTTCTCCGTAACATCACACACAATGAAACAATAGGCTGGGGTATTCTCATTAGCTCTAACTATTCTGCCCTGTGGATTCTTAAAGTTACCAGACCTTATCTTTTGTACATATTTAGTAACTTGTGTAAGTGGATTATCAGTATCGCTGTAGTCGTTTCTACCTGGACGCTTAAACTCAAAAATAGTGATTGGATTGCTCAACTCGTCACCCTCCCTCACTGCTATTGGTCTGTCGAACGAGAGTAAATCAGGTCGTTCGTCACCTACATTGAGTGGTTTGTCCGATGCCAGATATTCGCTAAAACTAAGCCTTTCATCCAGCAACCAAAGATTATGTTCATCGTAGTTGATGCTGTCAGAGTCTTTTCTTAAAGGGAAAACAATATTATGAACAATGTTTTCAAGCTCATAGCGATTTGTCGATTTGAGTTGAAGGCTCTTTTTGAATATATTTAAGATTACACGCCGAAGTTCAACGTAATGAGCAAGATTACCTTGACCCAATGCCGTTACCTTTTCAGCAATGGCAGCGATATTAGTATCTATTTCACTAGCATTATTGTCTTTCAATAAAGCGGCTACTTCAACTTTAACGACCTGCTCCTTATCAAAGGCTATTTTATTGAGTGCAGTGTCTATTTCTCTGTTACTAGCATTGAAAGGCAACGTGTCTAGGTCTAGGTCACCAAGTAAATGGCGATTCCATGGCGCACTTTCATCGACATACTCCTGTACCTTTTCAAGTTTTCTATCTGACCTTGGTTTGAGTTCGGTTTTCATTTTAGTACGCAACATTTTTGCTACGTCATCACCAATATGATTCCTCGATACAGGGTATAATTGAGTCTCGTCATCATCCGCAAAATTGAACTGACTTCTTTCGACAGATACGTTTTCATCTAGATATTCACCCATAACGTAAGCCTTTAGGACGTAATTCCCCTTATCGTCTGGTGATTGGTCTTTGAAATCTTCAAAGAACTCAGGAACATAATTGTATAGGGGTGTTGTTACCACCTGTCTATGGTTAGCCGCAAGTGCCACAGAACTTTTAGCTGTTGAGTGGAATATCTTTACTACCTTTACTTTGAAGGACTTAGTTTCACCAAAGTTTTCAATTTCAATATCTTCACTATAAAGTAACGATATTTTGTCTTGAGACTTCAAATAGTCGTTAAGAACTATCTTCTCGTTCGTTGAATCATCGACTATGGTGATTAACGGAGGTGTGTAACCATCCATAACAAAATAAGGCAGTAGTATCTCATACAACCTTCGAGCAATCGTTGATAATTTCTTGTTTAATTTATTAGCATGAGCTTTTCGTATATTCTTCAAACTAACTACAGTTCGGTGTTCGCCCTTTTCAAGCTCATCTACTATTTCGTTGCTGAGAAACTCTTCACCGTCAAGGAATCCGAATGTACGCTTCTTCCAATTACCCTCTGCATCTTGGTAATTACTGGTGATGTTTGTCACGTCAAAGTATTTAAGGTATGTAAGTCGTCCAAAGCCTTTACCACCGAAATGAACTTTGTTTTCACTAAATAAGGTGTCGAACGACTCTCGGTTCTTATCGGTAAATCCTATACCGTTATCCGTAACCGTAACACTAGTGACAGGCGATGATTCATCGTCGTCGGTCGTAACAAGTACAGGGTTCCGCATCAGTCGTATTTCGACATTGCCATCAGATGCCCCACGTTCTTCAACAGCATCGATTGCATTTACTACAGCTTCAACAATCGGCAAATAAATCGTAGTTCTACCTACTATTAAGTCCAGTAATCGAGATTTGTTTACTTTTGCCATATTTTCCTCCTATGATTTTACCCTTCTTGCCCCTATCGGTAAATGATTACACATCAAGCTCGCTTCAATAGCAGCTCAAAATATTGAGTTCCGCCAAAAGGTATTTTCTGCTTAATCACCTTCTTTCCTTCAAGCGTCACAGCCATGTGTACAGTGAATGCTCCATAGAAATCATTGATTTCATCGACAGCTTTCGTAATGTCGTCTATTTTTGTAACGTCCTCGAAGAACCCTAATTGACTACGTTTTGAAGGCTCAATACCGTAACAAAAAATACCTAGCGTTTGAACAATAACCCCACTTGGTCTTTGATTGAATTGTTCCATCGCACGTCGATATATCTCTTGATTGGTATAGAAGCTCGATTTGTACATTCTCTTGCTTTGCCAAAACTCTCCATTTTGAAGTGATGCCCAGACGCATATACCTCTAGCCTCGACATTGCGGTATCGTACTTTCACCCCAGATGTTTCACAAAGAAACGCTAAATAAGAACGGAGCTTATCATTATCGTAAGTTGGGTTTCTCAGAACCCATTGCCTGCCAATCATTCCTAACTTTGTTTCAACGTCATCAATTTCATACCCACGCAGTCGCCTGAACCAATAAGTACCCGTGATACTTCTGAACACACGTTTCTTTAGTGTGTATTCATCTGCATCTAGAAACTGCAAGGGTGTCATGATTCCATAAGAATGCAGTCGTGCTTCATTACGTTCGGCAATACCTGTTAAGTCAGTCAGCTCCATTTCGGCATAGTAGGCACGCAGATTGTGGGCATCTATCGTGTCCAATCCATCTGGCTTGTGCCAACCAGCAGCTTGCTTTGCCAGAAATATGTTTGGAGCGATACCCACGTTAATACGCATCCAGTCTCCAATTTCGTCCTTCACTCTCTGTTTAATTTCATAGCCAATCTCTTGCAAAGTGCGACCGTTTAGAACAGGTTCCATGCCATGGAAATCTATTACGCCTTCATCAATAGACTTCATAAATGTCTTCGGTGAATAACTCTTCATGATGCTAACAAGTTTTTCATAAACCTGATGATACTTCGGTGCATCCGTTTCAAGAATGACAAACTCAGGGCATATAGCCTTCGCATCACTTAAACGCATGCCCACCTTTATACCGATTGCTTTAGCCTCGTAGGAAGCGGCAATGACACAACACTCTTTTGAGATACGATTTGTAACACCCATTGGCTTGCCTCGCAGCGACGGATGCGCCTGCTGTTCCGCAGTCGCAAACGCCGAGTTCAAGTCAATAAACATAATCATCGGTTTCTCGTAGTTAAGTTTCATCACATACCCCCTATCATGCTCACAAGCATCCATATAAGCCGTTCAGCATCGAACTCTAATCTATAGTCATTACCGTTGTCGTCTCCCATCTCAAAGACATGAATCATCCGCTTTCCTTTTTCTGTTGGATGTCTCATGCCCAAGCGGGTAAACTCAATTTCCTGTCCGTGATACCTCATTTTCCAGGGCATACAAACATGAAGTGCATCCGCATTTGCACGAAAGATTGGTACTATATCAACCTTTTCGTTGATTTCTATTGTTGGATTCACGATAGCCTATTCAGGGAAACCAATTAGTCGAGCTTGTCGTGTCCATAAAAAGTCTCGCATTCTATTTTGTAACAGTACATCCAATTTAACGGGTGAGCTTTTACTACGAGGTATCTCTATATATTCAAGTGATAGATTTTCTGTTGTCTTCATATAATCTCCAAGGTCTTAATAAACAAAAAACAACCAAAACAGTAGTGTTTGATTGTGACGGGTTTGATTATTTAGCTGCCTGATAGAGGTAATTCACCGCTTAGAATGTACTCGTGACAGGAAACTGAGATGTATATAAAGACTTCCAGGGATGCTTTGCATAATGCCAGTGTATATGTCGTCTGTTAGTATTATACTCCCGCTCGGCGATATTATAAAAGCTATGAAAATAAACCCCCAAAAATAATCAGGAGGCTTATCGTCGTCAGGCACGTTAACGCCTACTTATTATTTCAAGCAAAGATTAAATAATAATTAACTTTCATTAGTATTTAATCGTATTAAACAGAATAAACCTGAATATATCCGAATAATAACCGAGTCTTTCAGTATCTTATCTGTATTTGGAATTGCCTAACAATACCACTTAGTTCGTCCGATAAGTAGGTAAATGCCTCGTTGGCAATAGTATTAGGAACGCCGTAATAAGCCTCGGCAACGCTTCCAGTAATAGCAGCTAACGTGTCACTGTCACCTCCTATTGAAATCGCATTGCGAATTGAATCCACGAAGTCTGTACTTTCCAGGAAAGCCACTATTGCAGGTGGTACCGTTCCAGCACAAGATTCATCAAAATTGTAGCTCGAACGAATATCGTCCAAGGTGAAATCTAGTATGTACTCGTATTTACTCTCTAGATAACTCTTAATGTCTTGCTTATTCTTACCAGTACGAGCCATAAATATAGCAGCAGCCGTAGCTTGCGCACCCTTAATTCCTTCGGGGTGATTATGTGTAACACTAGCGGAAGTATTTGCTGCTTCCTCGACATCCGTTAGATTATCGTAAAACCACGCCACAGGACTCACTCGCATAGCCGAACCATTACCCCACGAATTGTAAGGTTTTGGGTCACTCGCTACTAACCAGTCACTAAAACGTATGCCGTAACTAGAAGGATATTTATTGCCGAAAAGATGGTAATTATTTATGAAGTCTTTTGCCGTCCCACCATCAAGTAATGCTTGCATAGTTGCGATGGTCATGATGGAATCATCAGTAAACTCGTTTTTATCAGAGAATAACTGAAAGTCTTTAGTTTTAATGTTGTCGAACTCATATATTGAGCCGACTATATCTCCGACAATCGCACCGATAGGCTTGTTAATCATCTTGCAGCTCTATCAAGCGACCTACCAACTTCACAAACCCACCCGACTCGAAGGCTCGACTAATCGTGCCATCTGCGAAACGCTCCTTGCGAGTAGCTGCATAAATAAGTTTCAGGGCAGTTTCTATGTCGATATTATCGAACTTGTTTTTATCTGTAGATGTAAATAGTTCAGAACCATCATGCCACTTCACCCAATCAAAGGATGGAAGTAGATTCTTAGACTGCATGAAGTTTATGAACTCCCAAACAATAGGGTCGCTTTGCATCCAGGGCATCTGAATGGAGCCGTCGGCATTTTTCTCACCGCCTTTTTGAATACTCCACTTCCCAGTATGTATTTGTATCTTATCGTTAATTTCAGCAAAAACTGCCTTATCTTCTGACGATAGATTTTTGAACGCATTTATTGCTTCGTTAAGTTCTACTGTATCTTTCATTGCTACTACTCCTCTACACCAAGTATACGGTTTTTAATCATTTCAAAATTAGCCTCACCGAGATTATTAGCTGAAACATAAGGCTGACGTCGGTTCTTAATCATCATTTTATATTCATAACTCTCAAGACCAGGTACTGCCTCGTACCATAGGTTACTACTACGCATAACTACGATGATTTTATTTCGTTCAATCGCCTTACTGACTATGTCAAATGCGAGTTGTTGCGATGGGACAAAGGGTAAGTGTTTGTAGGTAACGGAATGGTACGGAAAGTATTCGACCGTCATTACCTTTGTTCTTAAAACAGATAAGTCTACACCAGCAACTATAAGTGGATTCAGTATCCTTGCCCACCATTTATATATTTCCGTATGTTCATAGCCTTCATTAAAAGGATAGAATGGTGAATCATAAGGGTCGGTATGGTTTAACCGAATGTCGTTCGCATAGCCAGGTATTTGTAAATCATTAGTAATATCACCTTCGTTGAATCCTGGATTGAGCAGTAATAAAATAACCTCTGCATTATTAAGACCACCAATAAATTGCCCTGGCAACATATCTAGGCGTAAGTTTGAATAATTTTGATGGTGAGCTATTGCAGCGAAGTCTTCTGGTAAAACGTAAAGTGGCTTGAGTTTTCGCCAAGGGTTAATAAATGGAGTATTTGTCATAGCAACCTTTCTACTGAGTGGTTGCCAAATAAAAAAGCAACCACAGCGGTTGCTTAGACCTACGCCCATGCTTGCGCACGAGTTGCTGTGGCTGCTATTTATGCACAAGCCACAGCAAATAAAGCTGAGTGGGCGTATTGAAATTGTCTAAGCTGTTTTATTATACGGAAAAAGACGAAAAAGTGCCACCTGTAACAGAGGCAAAATGCTAGATGACCCAATACCCATCTTTTATGTTTGAACGCCTTAGACAGGCTCTACGCAAGCCTCACAGCAACTATTCAATGTAAGAGAAATGCTAAAGTGAGAAGTGTAAGAAACAAATAAAAATACGGGGGAATTATGGCTAAAAACTCAGACTTAGATTTTTCACAATTAGAGTTTCCAATTATCGAATTACCACAATTTGAAATGATGCACTTTGAGATGCTTGATGTTGAAAATCTACTTGAATACGAGCTTGAATACATTACTAACGAGTAGTATCCTTGCGCTATTCGCTAGTTTCAACCGTTTGTATTTCTTGAGGCGTTAAACCATATAAGTTATAAATCAATTTATTGATGTCTTCGTTAACTTCTTTAATATGATTGTCTAGCAAGTTCAGTTCACTACTATACTTCTGGTATAACTCAATCAACTCTTCCCTCTGCAATAGACTTAGATTTGCCTTCATTGAGTCGGCAAAGTCAGTAAACTCTCTATTCCACCATTTACCAGCAAATAATCTTGAAGGGAGTTTAGTTGAATAGTGACCCTCAAGTAGCTGCTTAAACCTGTTAATTACCGACACTTGACTAGAAGTTAATTCAATTATCAAAGATACTTTGTTCTCGAAAGATTCCTCGTATATGCCGTCTACGTTTTTAACTGGGAATTGAGTAATATATTGCGACTTAAACTCGTTATATCCTCCCCTTCTAGATATTGCTACATTCTTCATGAAGAACTTGAATAGTTGAGAGTTCAAAAGAGCTAGAAGGTATTTTGAATTGGAGGGGATAATAAATCCAGTCATATCTATTACATTTGATTTAGATAAAGTGAAGTTAGTGCCTAGTGATACATTCGGATAGATAATATACTCGTTATCAAAGTTTAATTGCTTATTTATTTGTTGGTATTCGTACCACTTCTTTGAGCCGTTAAGAATACCCTCTTTTATAATCGCCCTAGATGACAACTTTTCCTTGAAATCTCTCAAGTATTCAATACCTATAACGTCGTCTTCCGCCTGTAGTACATATCCCGTGTCCGTCCAAACATAAGGAAATATAAGTTTATTTTTCGATACAACAGGTTGATAGCGTTTGATGTCTCTTCCGAATATATACGGTGACCCTACGTCTGACTGGTATCCTTCATTGAATCCAGTTTTTATTCCAACAGTAGGAGCTGGAAAAACATCCGTAAATCTGACAGAGTCAGCTTGCAACTGAGCTAAAATGCCTGAGGTGGCTGATGAATGAAACTTGTAGTTATTCGCTACGAAATCTTTCATAAGTTGCACTCCGCCATCTTGGGCAACCACAGAGTCTAGTGATGTAAAGTCTAAGCTATCAATATCGGCATAGATGAAGTTGGCAGATTGCTTATCCTTTGCTGCTATAAATATGAGCGGATAGGCTGTAACACCATCGAATACTTCAAGGTCATGGAAATTAACGACCGTACTGAATGCAGTATTTTCAGCCAAATAAGACAATAACGGCTTTCCATAGTTTGCTTCGATGAACTTACCAGAAGAAATATAACCAAAAATACCACCTTCTTTCAACAGATTAGTTGCCAGTTCGTAGAAATACACGAATAAGTCTGCTTTACCAGAATATGTTTTGTAGTTCCTAGAGAGGAAAGGTGTTTGATGGTGAATGAGTTCTTGCCTGACATACGGAGGATTTCCAACAACTACGTCGAAGCCACCATTTTTGAATGCTTCGGCAAATTGTTCGTGCCAGTTGAATGATTTCCCTGGCGCAAAGTCCTCGGAATCAATCAAACTGTTACCGCACTTTATATTTGCATCTAAGCTGGTAAGTTTCTTGCCTTTTTGAGCCGTTTTCAACCACAACGACAGTTTTGTAATCTCGACGGATTCTTCGTTTAAGTCGACTCCATAGATGTTGTTGCGAAGAATATCACGAACATAAGTATCGCTGCTAAACAAAGTGTTTCCTAGAATATCTCCAACACGCTTATTCTCTGCAAGTAAGTAATCGAACACATGAACCAAGAATGCACCTGACCCACATGCTGGGTCTACTACCTTGATGTTTTGTAGAAAATCTTGGTACTTTGAATAAGCCTGTTTTTCACGTTTCTCGTAAGTCTTATCTTGAATATCACCTCTCAAGCCAAACTCGTTCTTAAACTTATCTTCGTTCTTACGAAGGTATGAGCCAAGTGAGTTGTCTACGATATACCTAACTATGTAGTCGGGTGTATAAAAGATGCCGTCCTTCTTACGTCTTGATTGAGCGATAGTTTCAAGACTCTGGCTTTCATTAACTTTATTCTTAATTTCTTCCAGGTCACTAATTGACTGCTCGAAAATATGACCTAAAATGTTAACACTCAAGTCGTCCGCAAAGTTATATGCACCAAGCTCCATAACCTTTCGTAGAGGTTCATCACTAATATGCAGATTGTTCAGTTTATCGTCACGCTTGAATAAGCCGCCGTTATATCCATCTGGTATTTCCAACTTATCGCTACCTACGTCTATCGCATCGAAGAAACCTTTCAATGTGTTCCACAAACTACCGCCAAACGCAGAGTTATCAGATGCGCTGACGACTCGCATGAGTGTATTATCGGGCAATAGTCCACGGTCTTCGGCAAACGCTGCAAAAACGATTCGGTCGACAATCTTTTGAGCCTTCTCTATTCCCAAGTCTATGTTAGACCTGATTCGGTCGTTGTTTTTATACATGTCTCGAAGCAAAGCTAGTCTTGCATCTCGATATACCTTGTAGAACTTCTTACTAATTTCCTCTTGCTCAACCCGAATATCACTGAGTAGTGACTCGGTCTTACTTGAACCTTTATTAGTTGTCATACTGTCAGATTGAAGTAACGCAAACCACGTCTTAAATAAAATGTAATCGTCGGTTGGGTCTATGAGGTCGTCAAGTGTCCAGGCTTCATAATCAAGCAAGTTATCGTGATAAAGGCGGAACTCCCAGAAATTGCTAACAATAACAAAAGGTACTGAACGATATTGTGTTTTGTATTTGAAGGCTTGTTGTACTGGACTAAAGTTACCTTCTCGCTGCTGCGGTCGGTCTAGGTCAATCATTGCTCCTTTGAGTTCGATGACGGCTGCAATGTTTCTAATATCTTTCGATGTATCGGTATAGCTTATCACTGCATCAGGTAATTGACCTTTGTCTGTAGTTGCTTTCGGTTCAAAACTAAATGGACTTGCGGGCTTCTCTTTGTATCCCAAGATTGTCTTGAAGAATTGCTGATTGTATTCCTGCTCCCTAGACGTTTCCTTGTCGTGCCTAAGTGAACCGTTATGATAGTCGTTATGCCACGTCTTAATAATTTCAATAAATGGCAATACCCTTTTTGTATCTATCTGTTCTGCGATTCCTTTGAGCTTGTTTTTTCCGAATAAGTTAGCCATGATTACTTGCCTTCCGTATCATTCTTGGTGATAATTTCTGCTACCTGTGAATGAATGGTAACGACTTCACCCTCAATCTCTATTTTGCCGCCAAAAGCCATTGCCCACATTACTGTTTCTGCGGTTGTAATATATGTGTCTATTCGCTGTGCAGATAACTCGGTTGAACCCATCGTAACACCACTATCCGAAAAAACAATCTCGACTAACAGATTTTGGTTCAAGCCTATTGATGCGCCTCTCTTGCCTTTGCTGTAGTCTTGTTCACCACTTCCGTCATGTCTAAGATGGTTACGAAACTGCCTTACTATCTTGCCAGTAGGTAAAGTAATCCCGCGGCTACGAAGGTGAGTTTCGATAGTATCCAGGTGTTCAAGAAGTGCAGATAATTCATACATACACTTATCAATACCGCCGCCTAAGACCATCTTATGGGTCTTCATAATACGCTGGGCTTCTAAATAGCGTTCGAGTTGCACCTTTGCGCCAGAAATGTAGGGTTTAACCACGGCAAACATAGCCGAAGGACTTGTAGCTATAAAATCATCTTTTGCTACAAAGCCATTTTTAGCCTCAGCCATTACTGATTACTCTCTTCCAAGAACTTCTCAATATCTGCTCTTTTGTAGCGTCGCTCTTTTCTAAGACCAACCCTTACAGGCTTTAGGATGTTCTTTTTGTCCCAGTTGCGTAAAGTATTAGCGTGTACTCCAAGGAGCTTACTCGCCTCTGTTACTCTAAGGTATTCACTAAGTTTGGCTTTATCAGTCATTACCAATATCTTATAATACTTAACAAACAACTGGAAGGTGCGAAAGACAAAGTGACTCATCAAAACGAAACCGACAATGATTACGCCTTAGCAAGATACCTCGATGAGTTCGTAGTGTCCATATTCGCATTTGTAGCAAACTACCACGGCGACCTGCCTGACTTAAAAAACATTAACCGTAGCTATGTTTTGATTGTTAACGAACTAAAACAGATATACGCGCGGAACCCCGAGCTTGCTGCTATTAGTGAAAACATCTGCTGGCGAACATTCAGCTCAATTATTAGCATCGACCCTTACACGTTATACGAATACAGTGACGATTATAGAAACCATGGCAATGACCATATAGCCAGGGTTGATGAGTTGTGTATTATCGCAGGAATAGAAAGACCAGATATTCCTCAACCGCTCGCAACTATTCTGAACGAAGCAAAAGCAAACGTGAAAGCCTTTGCTGAAAGCTGGCTTATTCCTCAATATACATTTGAAATTACACCAAGTGGCTTGATGCTCGTAAATGGTTTACAGGGACTAATGAATGTTAAAAAAGTGCAAGCTGGTTCGACAACGGAAATGATATTGACCGAAGCAAAAGAGCGTGAAGGTCAATTATTTAAGCCTGACTTAGGTGCTAGCCGTAATGAAAGAGGTATCCGCACAACTCTTATTGAAGCTGGGTTTGATGAAACTCTTGAGCATCTATTTCTACCCGTAATGGATAATCAACGAGGTATCAAGTTCCGCTCGAAAGTAAGCCGTGCAACAGCTACAAATGAAGGTATAAACTTGTCGGCATTAGACGCAAAACTAAAACAGTTCGGTGCAAAAACAGTGTTTGATATATTTAACCTTCCCTCATAAGTAATTACGGAAAGTTACGGAAATATAACTGCTTTCCACAACATAATTCGCTAAAGACTTATTACCCTCTAGCCGACCTATAGTGGTCAGTATGAACGAGGAGCCAATACACAAACTTGCGAACTTAGCCGTCAAAGACGAGCAGGTTTTTGATGCTGACGATATTAGGCACCTCGCAGCACTTCTTAATGAATTAATGAAAGTAGATTTCTACTTGAATCGTCCCCACTCGGAGGATTCGGATGATTGACACAGTAAAACTAGTAATGTCATATTCCAAACCACCCCAATGGCTAAACGACTTCCGCAAAATGAACATCTTGGACTCGACCAGCGGGGTATCAAGGATAAATATAAATCCATCTTCAAGCTATAAACGTGCCAACATATATCTGCCCCGACTGACATATACTGAACGACCAAGCGTTACGGGCAGGACTTATAAGTTAGCTATTGAATTGTCTTTACCGAAGTTACTATTTGGGAACAATTTTAGCGAGGTATGCGAGGCAGACCTAAATACAATATTGATTAAACTGTCAGATTTACTTCGTAATACATACGGCATCCTCATAGCACCAGATGACCTTCGCAATGCCGATGTAGGAAGAATTGATTATTGTAAAAACATTGTATTCACAGATTACACTCCCGTTTCAACAATAGTAAATAGTATGCGCACTGCCGATATATCTAGAACTTATGATGTTCAAAAAACAGACTTTAAGAACGGTGGACACATCTGGCATATTCATACGAACAGCCTCGATGTTGCCATGTACGACAAAGTAGCAGACCTTAAACAAGAAAAGGTATCACCAAAGCGAAGCAGAGAAAATGATGGGTATGCACAGATGTACATACTGGACTTAATGGGTGTGCAAAAGCCAATTACCGTCGCTCGATATGAAGTACGTTTGAACAGTGTAAGGAAAATACGAGCCGAAATGTTAACCGTTGGTGTAAATAGCGAAATAAGGTTTGCTGACTTGTTTACCAAACAGATAGCCAAGAAAATACTCCTAAAACACTGGAACAATGTTTTTAACAAAATACCCAAGGCGATGCTAGATACAGACACTCCCGAACAACTTCTATTAAATGTAGCCAGGGATAATCCAGAAATCAAAGCCCGTGAGGCACTCGCAATAGTTGGCATTAGATTACTCTCAGACGGGAAAGATGAACGCTATATCCGTAACCTGTTAGAGGGAATCTTCTCACCCAGTCAGTATCAACGTCTAAAAAAGAAAAGCCGTGAACCGCCAAAAGCATCACAGCTAAAAACGCTAATGAAAGTTACCGATGCAATTAAGGCAATGGAGTCTATAAGAATTGATGACTATTGTTAAGTATTGGTAAGTAATATAAACTATATACAACATAAGGAGCTACGAATAATGAGTAACTTTGGCGAATCAAAACAAGATTATAAGGGAGTTAAAGCATTCCTTATTGCACGGGTATCAGATGCCTCCCAGCGTGATGCCCTTCCAGCGCAAGAACGCCGACTAACAGAATACGCTGAAAGAAATGAGCTTAACGGTGAGATGTTTAGTTTTGACGAAAGCGCATACAAAGATGACCGATATAAGTTTGAAAAGATTGTCGAATCAGTAGTATCTCACACTGGTTTCTGCATTGTAGCTTTCGACAAGATTGACCGTTTCACCAGGGATAGTGCGTCAGATGTAGTAAGGATACTAAAAAGCCAGGTTAAGGCAGGGCTTATAGAGCTTCACTTCCCTTCTGATAATCTATTCATTCACAAGAACTCTCCCGCTGCCGACATTACACGTCTCGGAATGGGAATGGTATTCGGTGAATACTATTCGAGAGCCATTAGCGATAACGTCAAACGTAGAATCGAACAGAAGCTCTTAGATGGCGAGTTTCCTGGCAAGGCGTGTATCGGTTACATAAATATAGACTTAGATATTATTAACCCCGTTACTAAAAAACCTTTCAAAGACATCATTCCAGACCCAGACCGTCAGCAGTATGTAATTAAGGCTTTTGAGCTACGTCTTGCTGGTAATTCTTACGGTACTATTGCAAAGATACTAAAGAAGGACGGATTCAGGAGTAACACTAAAAAACTCGGTATTGTAGGTAAAAACCAAATTGAAACAATGCTCAGTAACCCTTTTTATTACGGAATCATGCGTTATGACGGACACCAGTACCCTCATAAATACAGACCTCTTATAACAAAAGAACTTTTTAATTTAATTCAAAATGTAAATAAAGAACGAAGCACAGATGACCACAGTAAAACTAATACAAAACAAACTTTCACGTTTAGCGGGATACTCAAGTGTGCAACATGTGGTTGTAGTATTTCTTCTTATTTCAAAAAAGGTAATGTCTACATGCGCTGTACAAGGGCAAAACACGATGTACCATGTAATCAGCCACACGTATCGGAAGCAGAACTTTTGCCGCAAGTTAATGAACTTCTAAGTGCATTACAGATTTCCGAGAACGCAATAAGTCAGGTCTTGTCAGTGCTGAAAAATGAACACGATAACATAATTCTTTTTTACGACAACGCTATCAAGCAGACCAGGTCACAACACCACAAGCTACAGTCAAAAGTTGCAACTCTATACGAAGACCGTCTCGACGGGCGTATTACTGTCGATGAGTACGACAAATATGTACGAACAGCAAAGGAAGAGATGGAGAAACTAGATGCAAAGCTGGTTGAGCTGACGAGCGGCAATACGGCGTTCATAGTTACTGCTGAGTATCTGTTAGAGCTTGCATCTAAAGCAAAGTTTCTATTTGATAGTTCGCAACCTGCTCAAAAGAACAAAATACTTCGAGCATTACTTGCGAACCTCACTTTAGACCAAAAAAGGCTTCAACTTAATCTGTTGAAGCCCTTCACTGGCTTGGTAAATATACCAAAATCATCAAATTGGCTCCGACGGCTGGACTCGAACCAGCAACCTCGAAGTTAACAGCTTCTTGCTCCACCATTGAGCTACGTCGGAATACAAGGGCTATTATACCTTTACCCCCGTTGATAAGTCAATTGCTTATCGCAATATCGAGGCTAAAGATTAATAGAGATGGTGAGGACGTTCTTTGTTCGGGCAAAGAATCCAATGCGGCCAGTTGATTGGCGTCGTGAATCTTTGGTTGCAATAGCAAACGCTCGTTCGATTGCCTGTCGCTTTTCTGCCTCAGATAGCGCAGGAACTTCACGTTTATAAGCTACGACGTCATGGATCAGTGTTCGAGTGACAGGTTTGCGATGTGACTGCGAGATAATATCCATGTGGTACCCACGACTCGACTTCTCTGCCACAACTCGGCGAACAGGCTTCTTACGAAGAGACGGCTTCACGACTTCGGCATGCACATGTGATGAATGGACACGTGGCCGTGTGCGATGCTGTCGATGCGTACTATGTGGAGTTATGTCGTTCATGTTTTTGTTTTTTGCTTGTTTCTATGCTTATGCTAATCCAATAGCGCTAAAGAGTCAATCACCTGAGACAAAATCGTTTATTGCAAGACGATGCCGACGATTTGCTTGGTCAAGATCGGACCATTAAATCGTGAGTCGATCGAGACGGGGCGGTTGTCACCAGCGATAAATAGTTCGTCTGTACCCAATGTCACGTCGGAGTCGATCGTGCCATCATCGATAATCATTGTCTTTTCCCACTTCGCGCCACTATCTGGAGTAAAGCCTTCTGGATATTTGCTGTTATAAACAGTGATCACGCCGTCGCTGACAACCACGCGCTCACCAGGTAGACCAATAACACGCTTGATCAAATACAGTCCTTCGGACGACTGCTCATTCACGTCGTCGGTTATGCCAAAGATTTCCCGCACCACGACAGCCTGACCACGCTGAGGGCTATAATCATGGCCAGCAATATGCGCTAGGGTAACGGGCACTTTATTAATGAAAGCCATGCTCTGGTCCTTGTAAGTATTCTCCATACTATGCCCATCAACCTTGAACGGCGTAATAATATAGTTACTGACGCCGACCACTACTATTAATATACCTATCAGGCCGATAACACCCAGGACAACTTGTTTAATTATACTGTTACGATGCTCAGCCAAGAACTCTTTGCGGCGTTCAGCGTCGGTTAATATCCTGACCCGCTCCTGGATGAATCCGTGCGCAACACGCCATTCTCGATGCCTGATAATGGTGTGAATAATTCCCATCGTAATACCCGCGATAATCGCCAATCCTGCAATAATGCCGACGGTAATGAGTAGGCGCGGGTTGGCGTTCACCAATCGAAACAAAAAATCCTGAAAGTTACTGCCGAAATCATTCGGTGTCACGTGGTTTAAAACGACACGCTGACCAGAGGCGTATTCAATAACTCGCGATTGTACCTGACTAGCCTGTGCGACGTAACGCAAATCAAATGGCTGCAGCGTCTTGGTTGTATAAACCGGCTCATTATCAACGTAATAGACAACTTGCTTGATCGTATCCTGGGTTGGGTCAATCGGACGGACAATATGTAGCGAATCTTCGTTTGGTAGCGTGCCAATCGGACGGACAAAGCCTTCTTGGTCGTTGATAGTAACCGTACACTCTACGTCGGGCTCACAGACAGGGTGCGTCTGTGATATCAACATGATCGACGGGCGATTCGCACCTAGCAGGTTGTTTAGATCGTCAGAGGCCAGTGCCAAGACGGCATCATTCGTGATTGGCTGGCCTTCTTCATCGGGCAAACTACTAAGTTGCCCAACCAATGTCCAACGATCGCCGCTCAGTTCTACGGTTGATCCAATTGTTTTACATTCGCCATCAGTATCGTCAACTTGACCGTATGCACTAACCGCCGCGGTCTGTCCACGACTTGGCAAGCGTGCGTAGACGTCGTATTCGTCACTAGGTACGGTAATCGTTCCACTAAACGTTGTTGATTCAACAACTTCACAATCCAGACTCGCATTCAAGAATTCAGACTCTATTTCATCAGCACGAGCAGGTACGACGGACACGATCGAAGCGACCGCGATCAGACACGCCAGGACACCTGTACGAATAATAGAACTACTGTGTTTCACTACGCTCAATAGTACACTAGCCATTAGCATTGTTACAGGGGTTTCATGTGATTCTGAGAAAATGCTTGTGTACTTCCCGCTTATGCTGTATTTTTATGGTATACGTAACGAACTAAAACAAAAAAGGACATCTATGGCTCAAGCGAAGAAAAAGTCAGCAAAACCAGTGACAAAAAAACCTGTCGTAAAGAAAAAGACAACGGCTAAATCTGCACCTGCAAAGGCAGCAACTAAAAAAGTCGTTGCAAAGAAGACAGTCAAAAAGACCGTTTCTAAAAAAGCACCTGCAAAAAAGAAAACACTCCTCGGGAAATTATTTGCTACCAAAGACATTGGTGCGGTTACTAAAAAAGGACTCTTTATTAGTGTCGGCGTCATGGTCGTTGCTGTTGTGGGATTCGCAGGCTATAGCTTTGCGCAGAACATGAGTGCTGATGCTGGATCAAAGGCTGCAGCTGCACAGATCAAAGTTGGTAAAAAATTCGCCTTAAAACAGACTGCTGATCGTGCGTGTGATGCACTAAAAGCAGCGGAAGCCAAAAAAACATCCACCGCAGAGACATACAAGACTGTTAAAGAAGGCGTGAAACCCGCTGAAGGTTTTGATGCCATAAAGAGTACTCCAGAGGCTATAAAGGCGGCACTCGACGCGAAAAATGCGGCAAAAAAGGAATACGACACCACGAACAAGGCCTGCAAAAAACAAGCAAGTGCAACGAAGGCCTGGGAAGATGCGGAAGCCGCTCTTGCTGACGCTATCGACAAAGATGCACTCAAGGCTGCATCAGCGGTAAAGGGCGCAAGCTCACTCAGTGTTGTTGCCGAAGAGACTGCATTAACCATTAACTTCAAAGCGCCAACTACAGGTCCTACTCCTGAACGCTACGTTATCGATCTGCTACAAGGTGGCAACTACGTTACTGGATACACCGTCGAAAAAGGATCTCCAATGACATGGCGAGCGACTGGCCTGAAAGCGGCTACAAAATACCAATTCAAGATTACTTCATTCAACAAAGTAACTATCAAGGGAGACGTGACGTACGTTAAAGGTAAGTCATCTGGAACAACAAAGAGCACTACTCTTCCTACTCCAGTTCAAATTAAGCCAACAACAACTACTGGTGGCGGAGGCGGTGGTGGCACACCTAACCGTGCGCAATAAGCGGACAGCCTGAACTAAGTTAAAAATATCCCCAGAGTACATCTCTGGGGATATTTATTAGTATATAAAACGAATCTCGCCTTCCTGCTTGTGTTTTTATTAAAAATAATCTATTTTTAAGGTAGATATACATTACCATAATCAAGGACACCTATGGCAACCCCGAAAAAAACCAACATCAAACCTCTCAACAAACAACCCCGTACGACTGCCCCGGGCGTCATCGGCTCAAAGAACAAGAAAGCCCTGCCAAAGAAAGGCCTTTTCATTGGACTTGGCGCGCTCCTAGTGGCCGCTCTCGTATTTATCGGTTTTAGTCTGTACCAAAACCTTAGCGCAAATGCAGGATCATCCCTCTCAGCTGCGGACGAAAAAGTCGCAAAAACCGAAGCCCTCTGGAAACAAAGTGGCAATGACTGCGCACGTCTACCGGCAGCGACTGCGGCAAAAGACAATACAGCCGCTGCATATGTAGAGGCCAAAGCGGATAAAAAGAAGGTCACCAATGGCAGAGAAATATCTAACGCTGACGCAAAAGTCGCGGCAGCACTTACCGCAAAAAACACGGCAAAAAAGGAATACACCGCCATTAGTAAGTCATGTGCCAAGCTCGATAAGTTAAAAGCTGCTTACGACAAAGCCGTTCTCCAGCAAGCAAAAGCAAAGAAAGCAACGACCGCTAAACAAAACAAAGGCTGGACAAATATTGGTGATGCAAAGGCAACCTACAAGAATGAACAAACAGGTGGTGTCATAGAAATCAGTGCAAACATAACAGCATGTAAAACACTTGTTGCAGCACGAGAAAGTGGCACCGCAAGCTCTGCCGAGCACTGGAGAGCTACTGTAAAAGGGAAACTCACTGGCATCACAAATACAGCTAAAGTCTCATTATCGAAGCAATACTGGAGCCTGTTTGATCCAGCTTCGCAGCTTAATATGATGACATTTAAAGGGCCGGATAATGATAAGAAGAAACTTTCAACTGGTACATCCTCACAAGTAAATTACGAGTATTCATACGGACCAAATCCAAATCTAGATGTCGACGCTACGATCACCACACCGACAGTGTACATCGGATTACGAATTTTCCGAGATCTCCCTAGTGGATACAAGATAGTAGATGGCGCCACTTATGCTGAAGGAAAAGTGCTAAAGTACTGCTGATTCGTTAACGATACACTTCAATCTGATTCGCCAGATCAGCAATATCCGCCCAGCTTGAATTGTCAGTCATAATAACTAGTACATACGTGCCCTTTGGTGAATAGACAATTGCGCTGTCATGGAGCAGTGCATCCAAGAACCCGACCTTGTCAGCGACAGTAATCCCGTTTAGTCCAGCTGGAATGCCTTTTCGATAGATATTGTTCTGCATTGCATCGATCCATTTATCACGGCTTGATTGCTGATCTAAAATCTTGCCGCT
>Ga0247817_10000164_pt1 | contig 43605 bp, 67 predicted proteins | sample UWRJL212509R1_FD_178010 | JGI IMG/M metagenome (GOLD analysis project Ga0247817, IMG submission 178010) | Plant litter microbial communities from Arlington Agricultural Research Station in Wisconsin, United States - UWRJ-L212-509R-1 | ecosystem: Environmental > Terrestrial > Plant litter >... | reverse complement strand
TAAAGGAAGTAATTTTTCCCTTTTCCGTCCGAAATTACCCAATCCATTTCCCGGCAATAACTCACTAATTCTTTAGTTGCGGAAATGCCAATTTCGCCGAAATTTTTAATGTATTCTGATTTTATCTTTTCGGTTAATACAGAATATCCCAAACCAATCGACGGATCTGCTTCGCTGAATATAGTAGTTAGTAATGCGTATTTTTGATAGTCTGCCAACACTTTAGCCTTTGGCCTTCCGATTTTAGGAACCTCGTAGCATTCACCCATTATTTGCGGCTGTCCGTCTATAATTTCAAAACTCCAATCATCAAAGCGCGCGTTTCTTGTCGCTAAAGCCTCTACAAGCTTCACGGAGTCATCATCTTTTGCGCTTGATATCTGAATAACGGTTTCGCTTTTGTTGTTCAATATAGTGCCTAAATGACCTCGCATTTTATCCGATGCGCTCGGATTCTGGTGTAATACGTATGCTATATGAATATCAGCAACGGTGGCCCACTTCCTTAAATCATCAGCCATTTTACTTGATTCTCGCATATCATTCGGATCCCAAACCAAATCTGCAATTCCGTCAATAACAGCTAATCCAACTCCAGGAGTTTGCAATATCATTGTTTCGACATATTCCCGGCGTTCTTCGGTCCCGACTGCGTCCAGGTTAATCATAATCAGGTTGTCTAATTTTTCGTCAGATATTACCTTTTTTATTCTTTGTAAAATCAATGAAATATGATAGGTGCTTTGCTCTGTATCGAAATACAATATTTTGTCCCGGCCTTTTGGCAAGTATGATCTTAGTATATCCTGAAATTCGCCTTTGTGCAGGACCGCTTCATTTAATAAGGTGAGAAGAAACGTTTTGCCTACTTTAGCCTTCCCGGATATTCCGGAAATGTTTTTTCGGCTCATTACCATTTTATCCTTAAAAAACAAAACAGGGTCCGGCTTAGGAACTTCGTCTGTTGGTAATATTCTATGCCTATCTATTATTTGTTCGGCTGTAAGCTTTTTAGCTTCCGGCTTAATTTCTCCATTAATCGGGATCTCTTTAAACATTTTTGTAAGCGGTTAAAGATTCGTTAATGTTTCTTTTCAAGTGCGCCATAACGTTATCGTAATCCCACATTTCATAAGCCTCTTGCATTTCTTTAATAGTCAGTTCCGGAAATACTTTTTTGTACTCTGCTGCCTTTTCTATTCTATCTATTCCCGATCTGTTCAAAATAGCGTTATCAGTAACATTTTTACTATTGAAAAAATTACCCAATTCTATGTTTTTTAGATTCATTTGAAGCATTTTCGCATGATGATCGAACGGAAGCGACAATTCTTTATTTATCATTTTGTTAGCTACATTGATATCTTGATGGTTATGCAGGAAATTATTTAAAACGAATGCGTACAATTTTGCAAAACACAAATGACTTTGAACAGCCTCTGTATCTGATTTGTTTATGAATGAAATAACTGCATTCAAAGCGACCTTGTCATTATCATTAGGCTTGTTTCCTTTAGAAATCGTGTAGGATAGTCTGGATATTGCGTCTTTTGTTTGCATCAGGAAAGGGTTTTAATGATTGCTGTTTCGCTTTTTTTCCAACGGTCGTTTTTTAGGCGCTTATAAAGTGTGTTTTTTGATATTCCAATCATCTCAGCAACCAATTCTTTGTTGTAGATTTTTATAAGCGCATCTACTTTTTTTAGGTTTTCGGTCATTTTTGAACGTTTTAAAATAAGACTATAAACATACGATTATTTGCCTAATAACCAATCTAAGAAAGGATTTATTTTTAATAAAAAATCATCAACGGACCGGACCAAAATATAATGGCCTCCCAATTCAGTTATTCTTTTTTGGTAATCTACTTGTTCCGGACTTTGTGATCCTGTGCTAGTTTTCACTTCGACCTCCAGAACTCTACCCAAAACTCCCTTGATATTCAAATCCGCCGCACCTGGCAACATTCCGGTTTTATTCATTTTATCCAACACCTTGCCTCTTTCTTTTGGCGGCAGACTATCGGCTGTAATTCCGTTGGGAATTGAATGTATTATTAAGCGGGGGTTTTGATGCTTCAGGCAAAATTTATTATTAAATGCTATTACAATAGCCTGCTGAATTACTGCTTCATCTTCTCTAATTGCCATAATATTTGTCAAGTTTAATTTTTATTTTGTTCACTAAATATGCTTTTGTCCTTAATACGGTTCCATCTAATTTGCTTCCTTGGATTATTCTGTATGGCTGCAATATAAGCGATCGTATTCTTTCGTGATATTTTCCATTTAATAATGCCCTGTCGTAAGTTCCTTTTTTCACATCATGGAAAACGAACAAATCAAATATCTGATTCATAAGTATGGTCCATGCGAAATTTTTATCTTTTCCGATTCGTTCGCAATACTCAACAATTTTAACACCGTCAGGAAGTGGTATTTCGTCGATTAAAGTAGCCACTTCACCGCTTATAATAACTTTTTTTACAGCGATTTCCGGCACTTCTCCGCAACCTGGACACTCGGTGTTGTTCCTCGGGTATATCATTCCGCAACCTTTGCATTGAGTCGTATTTTCTAATGCCTCCTTTTTAGGTCGTGGCTTTTTGTCGGTTCCGTGAAATATAGATTCCCAATCTATATAATCGCTCCACTTCCCTGAGTTTTTACATAGTTTAGCAAAGTAATCCGTATTACCGCCGCCGTCAATTACTGTAAAGTTTGGTTTGTAAATCAAATCTGTGGACCGACCGCCCCGGCCAATCATTTGAAGATATAAAGATAAAGAAAGCGTGGCTCGGTTTAGCATAACGCATTGAACTGTCGGTTCATCAAATCCTGTAGTAAAGCAGGAAACGTTACAAAGTATAGCGTCCGGAGTTTCTTTAAACCATCGTAATAATGGAGCCCGTTCTGACTGTTTTGCATTAATACTATCAAACATCCTTACATTTTGATAGCCTTTTTCGATAAACATTTGATGGCAATCCCTGTTTACTTTACTGCTGCTATTGAAAATTATGGTTTTTTTACCAAAAGCAATCTTTTCGTAATTCTTAACGACATCAAATAAAGCATTGCTGTTCCCAAATTCTTTGTCAGTATCTCCAAAATCTCCGGTCTTTGCGTCCACCGATAATAAAGAGCGGTCAATACTTCCGGTCTTATAAACGATATCTTGAACCAATTTACCTTGGTCTATCAGATTTTGTATTGATTCACCAACTATGATGTTTTCGTATATTTCCGAAAGTGTCATATCCCGAGTGTATTCGTACATTTCAATTCTGCAACAAATCTCCGGCTTATCTTTTATAGATCCGCATCGGATGCATTTGCTGAAATTCACTTTTTTAAGCAGAACAGGCGTGGCGGTAACGGCGACAATTTTTGCGTTTGGATAATACTCGAAAATCCAATGGTGCATCAGGAGATGAGCTTCATCAATTACAATAAGCCCAACATCTTTCAGGAATTCCGGATCTGCTTTTAATCGGTTTTTAAGCGTCTGAATCATTCCAACGTATGCGCTAGAAAGGTGTTTAAGTGATTTCTTTGCAGCGACCACGCTTTCAGCAGTTACTCCAATAGTTCTTAATGTAGATAAAGTTTGAGCGATCAATTCTTCTCTGTGCGCTAATATCAAAACCTTTTGATTATTATTCTGTATGTAGCGTTGGGTTATGAATGAAAAGTATGCGGTTTTGCCGCCGCCCGTTGGAAGCTGAAACAACACTCTTTGTTCGGTTTGTAAATGAAGTTCGGTTTCTTCTATTGATTTTAATTGGTGCGGGTATGGTTTCATAATTTTAATTAGGATTTTCTATAATAAAAAAAGCCGGAGAAATTTCTACAAAACTCCGGCCTTAACCAAACCAAAATCAATTATGAAGTTGGAAAGGTAGGGATATTTTTTCTTAAATATTCTTTGTACGCCAAAATAACTTCATTTCGATCAACTCCGTATTTAATAACACGCAGTTTTCCTTTAATCATTTTCTCGGCATACCACATCTTTTTAACGTAATTGTAGTAAATACCTTTCAGTTTTTCAAACCGTGAAACCACCTGGTATTTGGCAATGTGTTCGGCGCAATTTCTCACGGCAATAATGTGCTGTTTGTGCGGATCGTTTTTAATTCGCTCCAATTCGTTTATTAAAGCCTGTATTCCGTTATCTGATTCGATTTCAACGTAGGACAGGCTGTTTATTTTAGAAGGGATTAGCATTAGAACACAACTCCTTTCTCTATTAAATATTTCATGTGTTTTTCTTTTGTGTCCAGCAATTCGCCGGAAGTTGTTTTAAAAATAAGTTTATCCATATCTAAAGCTAAATGGATATGCGCTTGCCTGTGTTGCTTAATATTCATTATAAAGATATCTTCTAAAAACGACTCGTTATAATTCCAATGATGCAATTCAATGCCTTTTGGAGTGTTTAGCTTTTTAGATAGTCCTTTGTAAATAGGCGAACTTTTCCAAGGTTTATTTTCGTTAAGTAAATACGATCTTTCTTTATACTTTAAACGATGGTATTTTTCTTTCGCTCTTTCTCTTTCTGAAGCAACAAATATTGGATCTTTGGACTTTCTATAATAGTCTTTTTTAACGTCAAGTTTATTGCAATTTTTGCACTTGTTGACGTGTCCGTCTGCCATTTGTTTGTGGGCGTAAAATTCCTTTAACGGCTGTTCGATTCCGCACTTAAAACATTTTTTCATAAAAAATCCCTTTTAAAATTAATTTAAATATACATATTTAGAATGGATAAATAAAACTAAAAGGGATTTTTATTGTTGTCGGTTTTGAATTAACAGGATTACCGAAAACCCTTAATTAAAAGGAAGGTCGTCGTGTTCTTCTTCAGTAAAAGTCGGAGCCGGAGTAAATTGCTGTGCGTATGGTGCTGGAGCGTTTTGGTCTTTTTCAATCTTCCAACCCTTAATGCTATTGAAATATTTTACCTCTCCCTGAGGATTTACCCACTCCCTCCCCTGTAGATTTATTCCTACTTTTACAGCATCCCCTACTTTGTAATTGTTCAACAAGTCCGTTTTGTCCTGCACAAACTCCACTAATATTGATTGTGGATATTGCTCCTGGGTGCTAACTATTAATTCTCTTTTTTTGAATGATGCCGAAACTTGTATTTCCGGGTTAATTGCCTTAATTGTACCTTGTAACTCCATTTTTATTTATTTAAATTGTTTTTCCTGCGTTCTTCTCTTAACTGAAATTGGCGTTCTTCCAGATTTTTTTTAACTGCTTTGCCTTCATTGTAAAGCCTTGCAAAATGTTCATCCTGCATATTCTCTGCCCAGTCGTTATTTTCTGAATCAACACGCTTTGAACTTAAGTGGCGGCTGCGTATTTCTTCGGGAATGCGAAGATAATCTTCTTCAGTCATTCTGAGTAATAATTCTTTTGACGCTCCCATTTTACTCTGATTTTGGTGTTAATTTATCTTTCAACTCAGCGGTGTATTTCGCCCACTCTTTTTGCTGCGCCTTGGATAGTCCTTTGAATACCGCCTCTAATTCCGGTAAAGTTCCGCAAGCATCCAGCCGAAGTAATGGACTTTCTTCTGGCTGCTCAACTTCAGTATGCGGAATATCAAATGTTGTTTGTTCAGGTTCTGCGTTCATTTCTTCAGGTGTGTAAACCGGTCCGGAAAAAACATCAGGACAAAACCACTTTACGCCATTTGAAATTGCACGGGCAAACAACATATTGCGTGGAAACTTATCGATGTTTTTTGTTAAGGCTTTTTTTGCTTCTTCAATTGAAAAACTACTGTTTCCAATCAATTCTTTTCCTTGGTAAAAGTCAATCGAGCAGTTTGCTTCTGTCATTTCTTTTACTTTGTAATCGTACTTTCCGGATCCTTTTACTGTTGAGGCGATAAGTCCGGCCCCGATTGTAGGTTTGCCTTGTATGATGTGAATCCCTGACATTGCGGCGAAAGGCGGTATTCCGATTTCCTGTCCGGCCTGTATTTTAACGAACGCTTGGCCCATTTGTTTAGCATCTGTAAACATTCCGCTCTCTGCGAAATTCTTTGCCATTGTCATAATTTCGCTGACAGGCATAATTTGAATTGTTCTAATTTCTGTACTCATAATAATTGATTTTTAAATTGAATATTTAGGTGTTTCACAATCAGGATTAGCACACACAGCAACTCCAGTCGAATTGACCATACTGTGCAAGTGCTTGCAAGGCTCTACAATCTCAAATTCCATATCTGAAATTGGATTTAAGTAGTTAGGATCGTTTACACGAATCTTTAATGCTTTCTTGTCTGCAAGTATCGAAAGTTCTTTTAAATCGTTCTGAGCCTCTTTTAAGGCGTTTTCCAAAGCCGCTATTCGTTGCGCCTGGTAAAGTTCTAATTGGGTTGGTTCGTTTTTCATAACTTAATCTGATTTAATTGGTTTAACAATATAATTTTGTAGCCGCTGTCAATCATTCCCTCGATCATCAGCTTCATGCTTTCTTTCATGCGGCGGTTGTATAATGATTGATTGTGCAACTCACTTAAATACCACTCCATTTCTTCACTTTCAATTCGCTGGTTATCCTCTTTTAGATTATCCCACGCTTCTTGAATATTGGCGGCTTTGAATTGCTCCGGGTCTGGTGTTAGGGTTGGGTCTGGCATGGCTTATTTTTTGAAAGTTTCTTTTTGATTGATCCCTCCGTGTTTCAAGATGACAGCGTCGATAATATCACATGGAACATAGCCATAAACACTATTCGTGGGGTCTCCATCTTCGCCGCCGTCAATGTACGGCATAATCAGAGTTTCTTTTTCTGACGGAAAACCTATTTCCATTTTGAAATAAATATCCGAAACTTCTCGTGGCGAGCAATAACGTCCGGAAGATCCCTGAACAGACATTTTAAAACCATCGTTACAAATTATTTGAGGCTTCATTTGAAAACCATACTTTGCCGACTTATCAAAAGTAAGTACGTTAAATTCTTTAATATCCATAACTCTATTTTTTTAATGCTTCCTTTTCGCAAGCGGTTATTCAATATTTTTTACTATATTTAAAAGATTCTCTGCTTGTTCTTTTCTGTTTTCAATATCTTGTTTAGACATTTTACTAATCGGATCGTACCATGATTCTATTATTGCTCCCTCATACCAAACTAAAGTGGCTATTACAGGTTCATTGTCGAAATTATCTGCTTTCTGCGTTATTCTGCCGCCCGTGTAACCGAAGAGCCAAAACGCCCATATTGCCATTGATAACACCCAAATTCCGATTATTGTAATTACTGTTTTCATAACTTACTAGATTTATTAATTGATTCTTTTTGTGCTTTATTGACTAACTCCGATTCTGTTTTATCATAAGTCGGCAATACATTCGATTTAACCGCAAATGTAATTGTCTTTGCGTGCTCCACTAAAAACGCTTTCAGGTCGTTGTAGTTCTTTTCTGTGAAGTTGTGCCGATTCCTTTTGTCGCTTTTGTTATCCCGAAAGGTTTGGATTTTAATACCCATTGCATCGGCTGCGGTTTGATCGGATATTTTAGCATCGTTGATTAGTTGGGTAATGTGGTCTTTGTAGTTCATTTAACAATGCGTTACAGGCGCATCCCTGGTTTTAGTGTTAGTCTTGTGAAATTATATTTAAGCATTCAAAAACTCCTTTTCCGTAATCTTTTAATTTTTGAACAGGATTGTTTTCAACTCCTATAAACTCAAAAGTTGTACGGCTATTTGTGGTTCCGTCTGATTTGTTCATCTTAATCGGTTTTAAAACATCAATTAAAATTGATTGTAATCCTTTTCCGCATTCGATTGTAATTGTATTCATAATTCCTATTGTTTAAATTTCTATACAGCAATATTACGCTATATTTTTATAGCGTACAAACAATTTGCGAACTTTAACACTTTAAGTAAGAAAATCCACCGATTAAAGTGGATTTTGTGAGGTTAAATGTATACTATCTGATTCGTTCCTTTGATCGGGATTGGTCGCATAGTTCTTAATTCCATTTTTATACGTTGAATGTGTGGGTATATTTCGCCAGATTTTATTTTACGCTTTAAATATCCCATATCATTAATTGATTGTCCATTTTCCATATCTCGATAAACGTCCTTAGAAACCATTATTATTGAATGTTCTTTTGGAGTTACTTCGCAAGAGTCGATTAGTCCGCATCCGAACAGAGTAATATCGCTACAATTTAATTTTTCCATAATATCAAAATCTAATTAAGTTATAAGACACACCCGCACCAATGTAGGGTTTTGTTTTTCCGTCATAGGTTGCTCCGGCTTGTATTCCGATTCCCCAAGGTTTAGGCTTCTTTTCTTTCAATACCGCATTATCAACTTGTAATTTTCCAATTTCGTCATACAGTCCACGTAATTCCGAAGCAGTTTTCTCATTCTCAGCAATCACGTCTTTTAATCGCTTATCCTGGTTCTCAACAATCACAACGCAACTGTCAGCGGCTTTTATAAGATTGGATATTTGCTGCTTTTGGGATTTATCGGTGTAGTACATTTCGATTAATCGCTCTGTAGTTGGTGGCTCGACTTGTGATAGGGCCGGGATTGTGAATAGGAGTAGGAGTAGTTTTTTCATTGGTTTTGTCTTTTGATCCCGTAGTCTGATTTTCTTAATTTACACATTCTACCGTCTGTATGATGAAAAACAATTCCTTCTATGTTTAGATTCGTGAGTATGTTTTTAAATGATTCAAAGTTGTGACAATCAGGCGTTAAATCCAAATCATCAACACCGTGTAAAATTAATTCGTGACCGATGAATTTTTCAGGATTTCCTTGTATTTTTTCTCCGCATAATTCATAAGTTCCATCCATCCATTCAGAGTATTTGTCAAAAGCTTCAAAATGGTAAACGTCGGCTTTATTGTCACGGCTACACAAAACCCAATGCGGATGATGTCCGGATATTGGGTCTGCTTCTTGACAAGGAATTGCGCCTTCTGGAATTTCACGGCCTTTTTTAACATCGTATCTTCGATATAAACGACCTTCTATAATTGCGCATGCAGTACCGTCATATTTACGGGTTGCTATAACACCCTTATCATTGAAAACCCATTCGTTTTCTAAATTAATTTCGCCAATAACTCTGCCTAAATCATTAGGATCTTTCTTAAATAAAGTGCTTATTTTTTTCATGATATAAATTAATTTTGTTTACTCCCCTCTTCTTTTAACCAACGTTGAAAATCCTCACTATAAATAACCGAATCCGACCGTTTTACTACAACAGGCTCAGACGCCTTTTTAACGACATTTTTAGCCACTTTCACATCCGATTCGCTGCTTTGTATGGCTGATGTGTTTTTGGTCAGGTTTTCGGCTGTTTTTTTGCCGATTGTTTCCTTTACGATTTGAATTTCGGATTCTTTGGTTTGGATTGCTTCAATCCTGGCGTACTTTTCGGAATAATGGCGATTTAAAAAGTAAGCAATTACAGCAATTGCCGCCACGCCTAAAATTAGCCATATCCACCATCTTGGTAATTTGTCTGTTGTTTGTATCATATCATCCATCTTATTAAAAGTTGCGCCGGAACTACTTCTGCAAAATCACACTCTCTCAAAGGAATGTGAAAAAATACTACTTCGTAACTGTTATTTATTAAAAGCTGACAGGTATATTCTTTTGCGTCATGGAATGTCCTGTTTAAATCCGCTGTTGGTTTTTGCTTGTAAAGCTCTTTTTTAATTTCTGTTTTGTTCATCTTTTTTAGTGTTAAATTAACCCCGTCCGTCAACTCTTGAAATTACCACATTTTGGTTAAATCGTGGACGGGGTGTTTTGGTTAATTGAATAATCTCATTCTATGGTCAACATATTGACTATCCACGATGAGTTTTTTTGCCTCTGAAAGCTCATCGATATACTCAAAACTGTAAGCGGAATCTTCTGGTCTTTCGCATATTTTTTTCGCTTCTTCTTCGGTGAATTTTGCGGCTTGTCGAATGTCGCAGGTGTATCCGCCGCCAATCTTCCACCAAATCAATGCATTTCCTAAATACCCTTCATTTCTGATATAATATTTTTTATCCATAATCTTTAAATTTAATTGGTTAATACTTTTGATTTTAGTTAACATTAAAAATTTATGCGTTAACTGAATTGGTTTTTGTTTACTTAACGGGCGGTTAGTCTAGGGTTATTGGTTTCAATCTCTTTCAAATGCGATAACACTTTAGATGGTGACGTGTTCCAGATGGTAAGAACATATCCAAAAATATTTATCTTTAAAAAGTGTCTGCTTAATAGTTTGTGATCCTCTGCTGTCATATATATTTAATTTTACCTGTTGTGGGAGTGGTTAGTCATTAGTTTCAAAACTTTTAATTATAATATTTAAGTCAATGATAAATTGCTGATATTCGTAAATTACATCACTCATCGCATCCAACTTAATTTGGTCTATTCTACGTTCTTCGTCAAACTTGTGTATTCCGCAAAAATGAATCTTATTACGCAACTCATCACGTTTATTAATGAATCGGTATAAAGATTCTTGATTATTTTTTATTAGTTTTTCTAATTCAATTGTCATAATTTCTAAATTTAAAGTGACTAAACGCCACTAAGGTTGGTTAATATTCTCTCCAATATTTTGGGTCATCACAAATCAATCCGTAATCGCAGTCGTTACCATCTGTTGCGAATCCTTCTCCAAAATATCCATGGCCGCCGGCGATACCTGCCATCATACATACTCTTTCGTCAGTATAAATCAATGTTCCCTCTGAGTTTATACCATCATCGCTGTATTCTACGTTTGTGCCAATTTTCGGTCTTTGCAAGGCTGTTTCAATCCATTCCATAACTACAATTTTAAAGTTGATTTTTCTATGTACTTCGATTCAGAATAGTGGTGTAATACCGTTTTGGTTTGTTTCATTGCTTAAGGTTTTTCATTGGTTTCTGATAGTGAGGCGAGGGATTCCGAAGAAATCATATTAATTAAATTAAACATTTCCTGAGAACTGAAGTTATTTATAGTTACGTTTCGTATCTTATCCAAAGCCGTTTTCATGTCCTCGAATTGGGTTAAGTGGGTTTCCCACGTTTCGGGGTCGAATTTCTGAGCGAGGTTTCCGGCAATGCAAATTAATCTTGCGTTCCGAATTTGCTCTTTGTCGAAATCAGTATCGTCAAACATTTCCAATGTGCAAATATCTGCTTCAAGCGTTTCAATTAAAATATCGCCACTTCTTTGAGTTGTTGCGTGCCAATTTCCTTTCGTTGTATTTTTCATAATCTTATTTTTTATTTGTTAACTGTGTGGTTGGAGGTTAGAACCGCCCAGCCTCGTGAAATTAGTTCTTCTGTTGATAGCCCCATCCACGGCAACAAGTAACCTTTTGAGCGTAGGAAATCGATTGCTTCAAAAGTAATATCTCTGTTTGTTCCTTCGATACGCAACCAATGGCACAATGCTTTGCCAACCAATAAATTATTAGAAGTTATACTTCCGTTTAATCTGCCAACTTCAATCGCATCTTCATCAGATATATCAGAAAGGGATTTTAACCTTAACTGATCAGATTTTGAAACGTCGCCCTGACTCATTTTTTGAAGTAAAAAGCAATATGAACTATTACGAATGCTCAAAACACGTTGCCCCCAATACTGCGCAAAAAACTTTGATTTATTTTCTAAATTATTTTCCATATCCCCTATAATTTTTGTGATGCCAAAGCATCGGTTAAAGCGTTGTTCCGTTTTACTTCTTTTTTGTATCTGTAAATCTGATATTTGCAATAAGCACAAACACCTAATAAAGCTAGAAGCATAACGTTAAACAAGCAACATTCTACAAATATCAAAACCTTTATTGTTTCAGGCAATTGATTATAATAACAGTCCCAAGGCATATCTATATGTCCCATAATCCCTTTATTTAAGTTGTTTATCCCGGAGTTCTCGGAATTTTTTAGATAGTTCTCCGCGACCGCCGTGCTTTAAAAGTTCATTTTCGCTGACGTATATTTTCATCTGAATGTTTCTAACGTCTTTAGGATTTGATTTTTTTACGTTTGTCATATTTTCTATTTTAATATTTTAAATCAAGGTTATACATAAATTCTTTTTTGTACCCCATAAAAGATCCATTGTTCCAAATAGGCGTTTCTTTAAAACAAATCAAATTGCAAGATTTAAGATACATACACGCATCATAGGTATTTGTTTCTGAGTTCGTTGGTGTAAACCATTCGTTTTGATTGAAAGATGATAATTCCGATATATACAAATACTTATTTTGCATAGGAGATATTCTTTCAAATACTTTGTAAAATTCGGTGTCTTTAAAATCGAAATTAGTTTTCATTTACATAATCTTTATTTGTTCTTATAAAGAACACAGTTTCTAAATTGATATACTCTGTTGAATAAACGGCCTATCCTATTTTCATCATTTGGATTCATTGGCCCTTGTTTAAAAAAAATGCATTGTTTCCTTTTTTCACACCACTCAGTACCTTTCTTGAAGTTATAATAAGTGCCATTACAAATTTTATTTTCCATTACTTTCTGATTTCAAAATTATGTTTGTAAATCCTAACCATTGCATCAGCTAACAAAAAATTTCCGTTGCTTACTTTAACTTGCTTTGCGTGAAACTTAGCAATTGCTTTTTCATCATAAAACCCTGTTGCTACTAGTTCTTTTACTATTACGATCATAATTTCTATTTTTTAGTTGTTATCTGAGTACAAACATAGTACTATTATTTAATACTGTACTATATTATTTCAAACTTTAACACATTCAAACAAAAAACGCCCCAATTAAGGAGCGTTTGTAAGAATAGTATTGTGATTTAAGAGAAGTAAATATCAGCTTCTTTTTTTCTGCGGTTGGTTAATCCTGGAATAACTTTGCCGCCAGCCTTGTTCCATTTCATGAATTCGTTTCGAATTAATGGATCACTATAATTCCAATTAACTTTTTTTAACAATGTTGATTTAGAGAAATTACCTCTACCAACATTATAAGCGAATGAAACAAGCGCGTTGAATTTATTTTGAGGAACATGAGTTGTAAGTCGATTATTTACTGAAGTGGCAAATTCATTTGCAGTCACTTTAAGCAACTCCATTGCATAAGCCTTAGTTATTTTAGGATCGGTCATTTTAACCTTCCTACCGTCAGGATAATAAGTATTTCCATAACCTATTGTAGGTATTCCAACGCTATCTTTGTAAGGAACCAAAGAAAGTCCCTCGAATGAAGCGATTAAGTTATAGCCATTTTCATCTAATTTCATCTGTACTTCCTTTTTCTAATAAAATCCTGAATTATTCCAACGGCCACAAATATAAAAACACCGAAGCCGATTAATGCAAATATACAAATTGGGATTAATAAGTATGTAGGTATTGAGGTCATTTAACCGCCTCTTTTATTTCGGAAGTAGAAATATAGGCTTGCTGTGTTTTTTTGTCGAATTCGTTCTTTAAACAGCGGTATTCTATACGATAAGCGTCAAGCGGATCTACAACCGATTTGTAAGTTGTTGCTGTTGGCTTTGAGTGATGAGGCATTTCGCTGGTGCAAACGACCAAAACCAATCCCATAAGTAATATTTCGTATAGTTTCATCATTTAAGATTTATTTTTTCTTTGATGAATTTCAAATCTGCGTTGATGCTGTCCATTCTCGGATTTTCGTTTTTAATTAAACTGCCGTTTTCTAACATCAACATTTTATTCTCTTTGCGAAGTTCCTTATTATCATTTCTTTGTTCGTTATACAATTCCTTTAAACTGTTGTACTTTTCATCTTTGGATCCGTTGGCCAACTTAACGTTACCGTCATTAATCCACCCAAAATATAACACCATTCCAACAACCAGAATTGTAAACTTTTTCCGATCACTGAAATTTGCGAAATTAAATAAATCGGAAAGGTTAGGCATTTAGTTTACTTCGATGTTGTTGATTTGGGATTGTTCGGTTGGCGTTGGCAACCATTGATCGTGAGTAATACTATCGCTCATATTCTTTGTTTTCAATTTCTGCTTTCGTTTCCGCATTTTCACCAACGCCTGTGACGACTTTGTCTTTTGCTAATAATCCGATACCGATAGTACCGAAAAAAGTAGCCGCCAATCCGACTATTTTAAGCCAGTTAGGAACTACTTCTAATTCTAATTGTTGAATCGCTGTTGGCACTAATCCAAGTGCGGTAACGATTGATGCTAGGGTCGTACGCCAATTTTTCACTGTCCAAATTTTAAAGTTAAAAGCAAAGATATAAAACTACCCAATACACCGACATAAAAACCCCAGCGAATATCTGCCCAGTCGAAAGTATGATAGCGCTGTTCTTTAAATGTTTTCACATCCCAATATTCCTCCCGTGCGGCATTTGGGAGCCAGCCGAAAATAAATGAAACTGCAAATACGGTACAAACGTAGTCGAACCAAAATAAATTGTACCAGTCCTGCCAATCAATGAAGAAATACGTTACAATGGCGCATATAGCATCGGTAAGTAGAAAATGTAAGTGTTTATTGTCGTGAATCCAAGCAGCTAATCCACCAGGCTTTACCAAGTGCATTAAATCGGTCGTGCTGAAAAAGGCGTTTATGAACTTTTTCATCCTATTTGTTTTCAAATACGTGCCAAACTAACCCTGCAAAATCCTGAACAGTTCCGATATAATCCAAATCGTATTCGTTTACTTCAACGCCTGTTCCGTAAACCTCAATCACACGGTCTTTTAATTCGTTTGAATCATTGACTTTTGCCCAAAGTGTCGGAACTCCATTTTGCAACTGAGCGCATAAAATTTCTGCTCCCTCTGGCATTTTAATGGTTTGTTTGAAAGCTCCTGTAAGTGGATATTTAAAAATTGTCTTCATAAGTAAAGTGTTTTAGTGTCCGCAGATGGGATCGAACCACCGACCGCCACATTATGAGTGTGGAACTCTGACCGACTGAGTTATGCGAACTTTTTGTAAATGTAATGAAAAAAGCCACACTTTACAATGTAGCTTTTAATTGTCGTAAAGGAATCGAACCTTTGGGTGTAGCGTGAAACTTATGGTATTCCGGTTGTTTGTCCGGCTCACTCTCACTATGAATAGCGTTTACCACTCCGCCAACGACAATTCAAATGTAATGAAAAAATCCTTACTCAATTAAAAGTAAGGATTTTTAGTTACCGGAGCAGTTGCGGCCTTCGCCTCATGTCGGATTTTCGTTGCGGCAACCGGACTCGAACCGGCGACCTGATGGTTATGAGCCACCCGAGCTAACCAAACTGCTCTACACCGCTAAGCAAACATAACAATTAATCTCCAATACCGCAAAAAAAACCTCACTTTTTACAGCGAGGTTAAAAATATTTATTATGAAAGTGTAAATGTAGGGAATTTAATCTAAAGTTGGCGCATGAACTACTTCCATTCCAAAACCAACTGATTTTTTAGCCATGTCCGGATTTTGTTTCATCCAATTTTGCACGAACCATAATTGACCACAACCACCGCCAATATCATCTTGTCCAGCAGGGTCGAACATTCTTGTAGAAAACCAACGCTTTTTTAAGTGGTCTTCAAATTTTGACGCTAATTCTCTCTGTCTGATGTTTGCCGCAGCGATTGATTCCTCTCTTTCGCAGACTACTGAAATAGTTGCCTCAAAAACATCAGGACTGAAAATGTTGGCTAATCTTAAAGCGTCTAATTCGCTTGAATTGTTTTCGTGAGCACAATAATTGAAAAAAGGTTTTCGCCCCGTTCTGGCTAAAAAGACCTCTCCCACTTCTGAAAGTTCTTTTAATGTAAGTTTATTCGCAAAAGGAATAAGTTCGTTCCTGGCTTCATCTGTGCTTTCGTGAACTGAAAATTGCAGTCCTACAGTAGGAATTCGTTCGCACATATCAATAATAGGCTCATAGTTTACTTTTGGTCCAATCGAGCTAATAAGTAGTCTTGCTTTTGGGTACTTCTCATAAAGTATTTCGAAAGCTTTTTCTAGTTCCTTGAAATTTAAAAGAGGTTCACCCATAGACATAACCATAATTTGAAACCTTTCAATTTTTGATGCGTCAATATTTTGACTCGAAAGGCAATGATCTACCTGATAAACAATTTCTTCGGCTTTTAAACTTCGTACGAAATAATCCCCAGCCCCGCAAAATCTACAACCAACAGGACAACCGGATTGGGTAGAACAACAAATCACTGTCCTATCCTCATAAGTAGGGTATTTGTACAATACAGCTTCAGCTACTGCGTTACTTTTTTCGAAAACAAATTTCATTACGTTTTCATCTGAACTTTGAATTGTTTTTACATTTTCAAACATGATAAGTGATTTAATAGAAAAAGGCGCAGAATCCTCGACAGAAACTACGCCTTTTATCCAATTAGAGTGTATAATTATCTAATTTTAACCGTGAGTGTCGAGCCAAACGGTATCGCAAACATACAAATTATTTCGGAATATCAACTAACAAACTATTACTTTTTTCAGTTCGCCAACCGTCTGAATTTTTCCCTTTCACAACGTATATAACGCTACCTTTGAGCTTGTCGGCTGCATTGAATGTTACAGTTATGAATGTGTTTGTAGTACTAGCCTGATAGTTTTCTTTTTCATTGCCTTTTAAAGAGGTATCATCAACATCAGGATTTTTGTACAAACTATATCCAACGGTTGAAAAATTAACCGGGATACTCCATTGCAGTTTTACGCTGGTTTTCGTAAGCGTTCCGGGAAAGTATGATAAAATAGGCGCATTGCTAACTTTTGGAACTGGCGGTACAAATGTAACTTTTACTTTTTGTTGCGCCCGCCCGCCTTTGCTGTCCGTTACTGTAAGCATAAAATTACAGACCCGTGAAATTGTTGGGTAAACGTTCCATTTGTCACGCAGATAAAAGTTCCGGTAATTCAGCTTTGAAGGCAACACGCTTGCGAACATTGAGCCGGAAAAGTTTGTAGGTTTTGGAATAGTGTAAGCGATAACCGTAGGATCGATTTCGTCCCATTGATAATATAATTCGTCACCATCCGGATCAGTTGCGATTGCCGACAATGAAAAAGGCGTGTCGAACTCAACAACTCTATCAATAGAGCTTGTAATAATCGGGTTGCGATTCCCTGTATTGATGCTTCCTAAAGAGGTTTTCAATCCCAAAGTTTGGTTAATCTGGTTAATAGATTGCCCGTGAAAAAACGGATAGGAATGTGATTGTAAATTATAATTTGCTCCGGCAATTCCTGCGTAACTCATAGCCGTGCATCCGCTGCCAGATTCCATATTCGCCACCCCAACACCTTTGTAACTGAACGTGTGGGTTGCGCCTAATTGGTGACCAATTTCGTGGACAACAACATCGGTAAAGAAATACGGATCGGTCATATTTGGCGTTGCTGAATAAGCCGAGCCTTTCAAAGTTGGATTTGTAACCGTTCCGATACCGCCTGCATTCCCGCCAACCCCAATAGTCAGAACATGTCCGAGGTCGTAATTTTCCGAACCGATTACTTTGTCAATAAATACCTGGCTTTGTACTGTCCATTTGTCTTGTGTCGTAAATGGATCGTCAGAGTTAATACAAAGCAGCTTTTCATTCCCGACTACCAATTGACCAATTACACCGTTATTGGCTCTTAATTGCTTGTTTACGGCAGTCATTAATGTGTTCAAGTACGCAAGTCCTTTCGCCTGTGTTAAACCGATTTGCTTCATACCTTCGAAATTGATAGCTATTGCCATTCGGATAACGGTTATATCACCTCTAACAACCGCCGCCTTTTGATTTGCTTTAGCTCTATCCGTAAAATCAGATATAACTTGCCTTTCGTCAACATCGCAGGAAAACTCCTTTTTGCTTTCAACACGCCCTATTTTATAACCATTAACAGTTGGACGTACAAAAGTTTGCAACGAATCTGTAATTGTTGCCTCAACACCTTCTTTTGAAACTGCTATGCTAATCGACCGTCCGTCTTTATCAAAACCGTGAAAACTCCTTAGTCCGTATTTCTGTGCTATTTTTTTATCAGCAAAATTAAAATCTTCGATAAGTGCGTACTGAGATAAGTTTCCATCGGCGTCTGGAAAGGTCGCTTTTTTAGCGTTCAGTTGTTTTGTGAACGTTTTTTTGTTCAAGTTGTGAATAGGCTCGCCTGTTTTGGATTGTTGTTTTGTCCATTGGGCGAATGTTAGGATTGGGAAAAGTAGGATAATTAGTAGTTTTTTCATTGGTTGTTATTTAAAGTTTCAAAATAAAATTTAACCTCAATATTCGTTTCTGAAACAAGACCGTAGCGTTTTGCTATTTTATATTGAGTACTGATGTTGTTTAAGTGGTTCATAAATCCTGAAATCTGCTTCCTGAATTCTTCTAAGGACATTGAGTGCTTATTTATATTACAGCTTGCGCAAGACGGATTTTGATTATCGATGTGAAACCTTTCAGGATGCATACAAGTGCCGTCTGATTTATGACTGCCTTTTGATTTATCATATACAAAATTTCGTCTAACTGGTTCAATTTCATCAACGTGCCAACCTTTTAGAAGATCCGTACCGCAATAAGCACATTTGCCGCCAAATTTATCGTGAATTAATTGCCTATCCTGTTTTTTCATAAGTATTAAATTAATCGTCAAATGTAAATAAAAAATCCCGACTGTTAGGACGGGATAATAATCTAATCTTTGTAAGGGTCGAATGTATCACTTCCTGCCATTGCTACTCCAATTGGTTCTAATTCATGTAACACTTTGATAGTATCTCCCATAAATCCTAAAACTTCATTTAGCTTTTTATAGCATTGCGGCGCTTCATCTGCGCCAGCTCCACGTAGTTCGATTTTGTGTGTTTTCATGGTTTCTTTAACCAAATCAAAATCAACCTTTCCCTTTGCTACGATTGTTGGTCGTTTTTTCCCATTTTCATCAGCAATCCATTTCTTTTTTCCTGCCGCCTCTGTTCTTGACATTACACGACCAGCGCCGTGAACCGTTGAGTAAAGTGTGGTTTTCGCTAACTCAGTGTCAACACCCTCAATTATTACAGATTTATCGAGCATATTTGCGCCAATAAATCCTAACTGATTTGGAAAAGCTGGAGTACAACCTTTTCTAACTACCCAATAATCGTTTCCGAAATGATTTTCTTTCCAAGCGAAATTGTGATGATTATGTACTTGAAAAGTTACAGTTGGATTGTCTAAAATTTCAAGAACTTTAGAAATTACCATATCACGACCAGCATAAGCGTATTCGCCGGCCAAATGCATTGCGGACAAGTACGATTGTCCTAAGTTCGTATTCGTGTCAAATAAAATAGGCGGCTTATCCATTCCGCCCTCGTTTGCTTTATCTTCAAATCCTAATCCTTGAGACAACGCTATAAATCCCATTGCTGTTTTATGACCGAAACCTCGTGAGCCAAAATGGTTTCCGATCCACAAATAACCATCTTTCCCCCGAAATAAATCAACGTAATGGTTTCCGCTTCCAACTGTTCCAAGTTGATTTTTAGCCAACTGTAATAATTTTCTTTGCGGCAAGAAATCAGCGCTTGCAATTTTATCAAAAACTTCATGATCAACAGGCTCGTCATTATGGCGACCAACTCCAAAAGAAATCCTTTTGAAAAGTTCGTCCATCACTTTTGCAACGTCAATATCGTCAGCTAAAATATCGGTTCTAACAGCTTTGTTTCCGCAAGCAATATCAAAACCTACACCTGACAAAGAAACTTTGTCTTTGTAAGCGATTGCCCCTCCAATTGGGTGTCCGTAACCATAATGCGCATCGGATGTTAAAACTGCAATGTCATTTTCTCCAATACAATTTTCAATCTGTGTAATACATTTTTGGTCAATAATTTCAGAACCAAACACAGTTAGATTTTTCATAATAAAAAGTATTAAACCGAAAAAACCCGCAACACTCGAATGCTACGGGTTTTCCCTATCAAATTAAATAGTTTGATAATTGACTGTTAGACGTTTCGAGCCGATAAAACAGTACGCAAACATAAACATTATTTCCTTTCCGGCAAACTAATAAGCAAAGAAATCATCAGTATCAAAAACACAATTCCGTAAATTGCCCAGTACCAAAACATCGACTTCCAATAATACCCCCAAAGGTTTTCGTAATACTCGCAAGTCATTGAGCCGAATTCCGTTTTAGCAAAGTACAATAAAAGTCCGTGAAACACATTTGCGACCGCACTTGAAATTAAAGCGTAAAATCCTACAACTGAAACGTAATATTCCGACTTTGATATTTTGATAAGTCCAATTGAATAAAGCCTCTTAAAAAGCAGCATTACAACAACAAGATAGATCAACTCCCAATTTGCCTGAACCAATACGTAAATGTAATCCCAAACATCCGTATTAATAAAAATAGCGCCAATCGAAATGATAAGCGCTATGATTAAAAATATCCTGAATAACCACTTCATTATTTTGTTCCTGTGTGTGGCGCAACAGGCGGCCCGATTTGCATAATCACAGTAAATCCGGCTGTTTCCATTTGCGCCTTTAACGTGTTGTACTCGGTTAGCCTTGCCCCTGTTGGCTCGGCTTCATATCTGAAAATTACTTCTTTGAATTGCTCTAATGGCGGATTTGTAGGGTTTCCCATTGTATAAAAATTAATTGGTTATAAATCTGATTTTAAATTCCGAATTAGGCTTGCCTTTTATTATACAACCCGTTCGATCGTTGTGGATGATTTTAACGCTGTCTTTCCCATCAAACGCCCTAACGTCAGGTATTGGATAAGAAACTGTTTGATACTTTATGTAAACGTTGCCTTGTCCGTCAGATTTCATTACGATTTCTTCAACAGAGGACAATCCCATTGCGCTTTTAGCAATTAACAGGAAGCCAAACAAGGAAACGAAAACAAGTATCTTTTTTCTCACTTAACAAAGATAAGTAATTTTCTAAAGCAAAACTTCCTGTCCACGTCCGTATGTTACAGATGCAGTCCCAGATGTTGTGCTTCTAATCCTAACTAATGCGTTGGCCGGAATAAGACCTGATAAAACAAACCTACTAGGCTGTGTAATTGCAATAGCCACAGCAAGGGCAACACTTGATGCGTTTGAAACATCAGATACTGTAATCCAAGTCGCGCCCGCATCCGTTGAATATTCCAAAAACGCATTTGCCGATGAACTTCCCGCTAATAAAGGATTGGTGCAACTTAAGTTTATTGAATAGCTTACGTTACAATCCCTTGTTGTGGAAATTGTAAAGTTTGAATTCAAAGATCTGGACACATTGTTAGAGAATCCTTTTGCAAACGAAGCTAAAGGAGTTGGAATGTTTATTACACCACCGCTATAACTTGCAGCGCCTGATCCGGTCGTGGTTAGTGTAATTGCATTTCTAGCAGCTGTATCAAACCCCGTAATGTTACTAGGTAGCCAAGCAATTGACCCTGGTAATGCAGTTCCCCACAATCCGCCATTGTTCCCGTCAACAAACACGAAATTATTAGGGCTTACAGATTGTGGAATTGCCAATGACGGCAACGGCTTTGTAGAGGTCTGAGCCTGTAATGAAAAGCCGATAAGAATAAAGAGTAGTTTTTTAATCATGCGCAAATATATTTAAGGTTAATAATTACAAAATAACAAACTTGCTTCCGTTTCCGTAAAATATAGCAGTTTGACCCGCCAAAACCGTAGCGGTTGCAGACGAAGTTCCACTATCAAAAATATCGTTTCCCCCTGCGTTTGAATTGATAGTTACAACGCCAGAACCCATGTTTATAATAGTGTACTGTATTGCTGTTCCATTTGCAAGAGTTGGTAATGTGTAAGTTGCCAATGCGCCTGTATGCGTAACATAAACCTGATTGTTTGTTATAGGAAGCGCATAAGTGGTTACCGACTGGACTACATTTAACATTTGCAGGAATAATATCTGCTTTTGCAAGTTCCAAAATGCCTGCCTGTTCTGTGTTGCGTTTGTTATAGGTGCGTTTACACCATTATCCGTACCTATAAGATTTGCTTGAACGGTATTAGAAAAAGGAAGCCCTGATTGCGTTCCGTCTGCTCTTAAATAATAAGTATTGCCAGAACTTCCAGTAATCGATAGTCCGGCACTTGGAATCGTCACCGTTCCTGTAAATGTTGGCGAAGCTAAATTTGCTTTCAAAGCCAATGCGTCAAATACGGCATCTTCACTCGGAGCTGTTGTGGTTACTCCGTTTGTAATTGTTTGAGTAACTTTTCCATTCGCCACCGCATCCCTCGCAGCCGTATAAGCTGATGCAATTCCGATTACAGGCGTTGTAGTTCCGGTTGCAACTGTTGTTTCTCCTGATACGCCTGTGACGCTTGTAACGGTTCCGTTACCTGTTCCGGCTCCAATGTAGGTTCGTAAGTTAGCCGCACTCGTTTGAGTTAATACGCCACGCCCAAATGAATCAGTTGTAAGTGCTGCAATAGCCGTTAAATCTGAATCAAGAGGTTGGGATGTTGAGTTGGGCGTATTGTCGCCTGAATTCGTGCCGGATTGATTGGCCAACTTGGTTTTTTCTGCCGGAGATAACAACCCTGCATTAGTGCCATCCGTTAATCCAATCGTTGCACCCGCGCCCAATTGTGTGCTTGAATTTATTACTACGCCCGTAGGGGATGGAACGGCGGTTAATTCTGTTGGCGTTGAGCCGCCTGTTGAATATCCTTGTTCTTCTACCCATTCACGTGTTGCGGCAATTTGAATTTCATCTCCGAAAATAGGAATTCTGAAATTTGAAACATCCGTTTCAGTTTGATCTTCAAAAGAAATTTTAGTACCTCCTGAAGCTGTATTACTTTGATAGTCTAAACTACTCCCAGCTAATCCTAATGTTGCAATTGCATTTTGTGTATAAACGCTTCCCCTGCCTATTCTCGTTACATCAACTCCGTTATCATCGGAATATTGAGTAACGCCTGGAGAAATAACCGTTTTTGCGTTTAAATCTGTTGGATTTATTAAAATAACGTTACCGCCTATGTATTTTGGATCAAAGGGATCGGAATCATCATATACGCTTGTCAATTCAATATCTTTTCCCGTTGCTTGATAGCCATTCTCCAAAGTCTGCTGTAAATTCTGACTACCGCCGCCACCCTCTGCGTTAATTTGGTACGGATCAATAAAGGTACCACTTCCGGTTACAGTTGTATTTGTTCCGTCCGCAATATAAGTTGTCGATGCTTCACCGCCATTTGGCACGTAAAGCAATCCGTCAGAACCGATTGCCAAAATATTGTTTGCGTCCAAACTGATTAATCCCATAGCGTTCACCATTTCGATGAAACCAGGATAATTTAATTGGCGAAGCCTAACCAATAAAGCAACATCGCTTGGAAACGGCCCTTCAATAGCTCCGTTACCAACTTTTATAGTAATATTTTCAATTAAATACGGAAAACGTCTTGCTCCAGAACCTCCCCGACCCTCTTTTATCTGGAAATAACCCATGTCAATATCAAAGAAAAACTTCGATACCGTATAAGGCAAAGCTATTTTACTGTCTTTGTGTTGCCAAACAAAAGGCTCCGGGTTTAATATTAAGAGTTCTCTATCGTCCATTACTTCTCTATTTTAATAAAAAAGTCAGCAGGAGTAACATTAATCGTTGACCCTGTATCATTTTTAAATGGAATTGTTACAAAACCAGGAGCGTTTACCCAGGCTTTGCCCCAAGTGCCGCCCAATATCATAGTTGCATTTCTAACGCCGTAATGCACGATATTGCCGTCTTTTGCTTCCGGCATCGCAACAACTTGCGTGGTGCTTGCTCCCGCTAAAACAGACCCGAAAGTTAAGGATACCAATTTGCCTAATAATTCAGGTTCAGCGTAAACGCTTGGGAATCCTGTTTTGTTCGGATCTGCTTCAACTTTCAATCCGTCTAGCCAAAAAGTACTGTCTGCTGCTCCGCTTGTAAATGTGCCTTTGAATGAAACAACATCCCCGGCTGTTAAATTCATTATTTGTGAGAACCGCTGCCAAACGTTTTCGCTATCTGCGCCTTGAATTAAATCAGCCTGAATCCTTACCGGATTAATACCGTTAATGTAAAATTCAGCGATAAAGTTAGGGTCATCGCCTAATAAATCCTCGTGATAGGTTTCAAAAGAAACAACGTACATTCCGGTAGTTTCTGCGGTAAAATTCAAAGAATCTGCCAAATCAAAATATAAGGTCGTGTCTGCCATGCTGTTAATTCGCAAAGCCTTTGTTCCGTATCTGTGATGTGTCGCATCATTTACGACCGTTCCGCCGCCTGAAACATTCCACGTTTGCGTTTCGTTGAAAGTTGAAGCATAAGGAAGCAAATTCCTGCTGAAATCAGGGCGTATTGTAGGATTGAAAGTAGCTAGTATAATTGCCATAATGTAATTTATCATTTTATTGTTTTTGATCGTAGGTAACGCTGAAATAAGTTTTGGCAAAAGTCATTTGCCCTTCAATTTTAAAAACATTAACACCGTCTATTTTTCCTATAACAAATCTAACACGCTGTCCGGTAGTATCTGTTCCTATTCCGTGTGTTAAAAAAGGAGCTGATTCCGTAGGGTCGTTTCTGTCGTCTGGAACAAAATCATTGTCTTTAAATTGGAAAATAATAGTGTTGTTTAAAACGCTAGCAGATTCATTATGAAAATATCCATCCATTCTAATCTGACCACCAATTTGCCTAATCCAAATATAAGCTTTTAACGAGCCTGACGAAATTTCAGGATGTGGAACGGCTGTAATGTATGTTTGAGAAATCAAAGTGTCATATACAGGCGTTGTAAATACGTCATCTAAAAACTCCGTAAGCAATGCCCGAACTTCAGCAGCGGTATTTTCTCCACCGTCTGTAAGTCCGGCTATTTTTGTAACTATTGTTGCTTTTTTTCCCATATCTTAATTTGTAAAGAAATCGCTGTTATTCCAATCCGTATTTAACCAATCCCCTGCGCTTATTTTAAACTTCCAATCAACAACATACTCACTTAATCCAAATGGAAACGAAAACAAACTGCTATCAAAAGTAATATAATATTCCCCATTTTCATCCGCAGCGGCTTGATTTATTTCAAATGAATTATCCGTTACAATAATATCCGACTGCGTGAATGTTTTTACAATTGAGCCGTCCGAAACTTTCCTTACGTATAAATTGCCCGTTCCTAGAGTTATGGGGTAGTTGAATTGACCTTGTATTTTTGGAAGTAACCCGGCTAATGTATAAACACCGACAGGATAAATTGGCGTGAATGATAAAAGCGGTGCGATTTGCAGTGTTGGCGTGTAGGTGTCTAATTCGTTTGGATAACCTGAAAACTTACCTTCGTAAAAGTTGCTGTTTCCTTCACGTTCGCCAAGTGATAATTGATTGGCTGTGTGACGAACGCCGTTTAAATAAAATCGTGGCGACCTGATCCATCTAGCAAGTGCTTTTTGGGCGTGGACTGAAACGTGTTCAAAAGTATATTCTGCCAATAACGATACCGTTGCGTTGCTGGAAACTGTATTGCCGGACTCTTGTAAATACTTTTCGGTTTCTGTTTCATCTGTGAATTTATTGAACCAGCCTTTAACCCCAAACGACTGCATAAAATTGAAGTTCGTATAATCAACACCGTTGTTCATTCCGTAGCCTCGGTAATCGATGCGCAGCACCTCTTTTAGATTATAAGCCACGTGAAATGGATTGCTGTAAATAACAGCCGGCCCAGTATTTTGCGATATTTTTAAATAGCACTTACGCCCCCAATGCGGGTAGAAATCCCCGATGTAAGCAAGTTCGACGGCTATATTCTGATAACCTGATTCCGAGTTTGAACCCTGATAAATGAAAACGTTACTGGTAATGTCTTTTAAAACCTTATCGCAGCAATCCACTAATTCAGCTTTATAATCACCGCCGAAATTAATATCGGTGTTGAAGTTTGATATTTGTAGGTATTCCTCAACAGGGGAAACGCATAAAAATGACCAATCCCAAACTTCTGCAACCTTACTATCGCCTAGTTCTTTGGCGGCTTTTAAAGAGGTTTTAAAGCGTAAAAGTGCGTTGTCAATTGTCATGGTGTAAATATAAATAAAAAATCCTTACCATTACAGCAAGGATTTAAAAGTGGTATTAAAAATGTATTCTCAATCAATAATCTTTACTGAAAGTTTTTCTTCGGCTTCTTTTAGGGTTGGGGTTTGGATAGGTGTTGCCCAGATGCCTTTATTCATTATTTCACCATTTCTGCCGTTTTCAACAGGAATCCAAAGAGAACTCATGTTGTCTGACAGAAAAGGATCTGCAATTATTTTACAATCGTAAACACCACAGCCCGTATATAAAGAATTAAAATAAACGCCTTCAACCAACCCTCTTTTTATCGCCTCGTTTTTTAAGGCGTCGGTAATCTCTGAGGTTGTGGCTAAAACATCTTTTTTAGCTTCTTTTAATTTAACAGGCAATTCAACCCAACATCCATCAGGATTAAAACCGTAGCAATTAAATTTCTTATCACTAATAAGTGATTTAATCATATACAACCCATTTGCGGGTGTCTTATACCACTTCCCTACTTCCAACTCAACAGGCTTTTCTTCAACCGGAATATCAAAAGTAATCTTAACCTCGTTGTTATTATGATAATCGCATAACTGAACTAAAGCGTTTTCGCCTCTACTCGACGTTTCATAAGTACACAAAGCGCAAGGGTTAAGTTTAGATTTAACTTTCGGATCGTCAAATTTTACCTCATAAGTCCCGTTGCCAACGTGCTGAAAAGTTCCTTCAATCGGTTTAATTTTCAACTCCCGCCTAATATAATCCCTTTTCGAAATCAGTTGTTTTTGATCGGCTAATCCTGCGTTTATTTTGCAGATTAATTTTAGGGATTTTTCTAATCTTTCATTAAGAGCGTCCATTGTTGTAAACACAGCCGGATCGATTACGTGCGTTATTGGTTCAGGAACTTCCTCTTTAGGCATTATCTCTGATAGTTTGATGATTGGGAGATTTGCATAATCGGCGGTTACAGCGGTTGACCACTCATTGTGTTTACTTCCTTTAAAGTAAAAGTTATGATACGATACAAATAATCTGCTTTGAAATATTTCGTCTGACAATTGGCCTAATAAATCAAAATTATCGCAGTCGTTTTGAATCTGATGCGACCGATCACTAACCGCGGAAACCGCTGCTTTAAACGGCATTTTTGAAGTGTCGCCAAGGATTAACGCTTTCATTTGTGCGTAGGTTAGTGGGTTGGTTGGTTTTTTTGAAGACAAACTCCATCCGTCTATAGAAAATATTAAATTGTATTTTTTAAATACAGTATCTGCATAATTGAAGTTTCCAAAAAGATAACCAATCTCTTTCCTTTCCTCTGCCGTACTGTTTTCGATGCTCATTCCATCACCGATTTTGAAAATGTGTTTCATAATGTTATTTTTTAGTGGTTAATTCTTCTTTTATTCTGAACTCTAAGGGATTCCCAAAAAAGTCCTGTTCCTCGTATGCTATTTCCTGATCGTCTAACAAAATATATTTGCTATGATTAAAAACCTCTCCAGATCGTTGCATAAGTCGTTTTGGTTGAGATGCAAGAAATTTATGGTATTCCACTTCAGAAACTTCATTCATTTCAGTTCTGTCCATAATCCTAATTATTTATAAAACGCGAAAACCCGACAAATTAGAGGTTCGTCGGGTCACGGTTTCAGAAGTTAAACTATTAATTCAACTCTGTATATCGTACAATTGGAATCCCTCTAATATTCCGCTTGTTGTATTTCAGTAGACAATATTACTAAACATTTTCTAATGCCGCAACAAAATCAACAACATTTGTATAGCTGTTTCCGTTTATTGTTACTTTTTGGTAGGGTTTTTCAAAGATTAACGGGTGGTTACGCCTGTCGAACATGGTTAATTTTTCGTCAGAATTTACTTCAAACCATTCAAAACCGTCGATATATTGCGCTCCATCGATATATAAAACGCCTGCAATAACCTCAATTACCGTGAAGTCGCTTTCATTTCTTACGGCGCATTTGGCTATTTCAATGGTTTCTGATCGCCATAGGTAAGATGATTCCTCAATATGAACCTTTTTCAGCCCTGAATTAGTCATAATTCTAAAGAACCCACCGATTGTGTTGCCGTCAGGATTTCGTGACGTTGTAGCCTCTAAAATGTAAACTCCCATTTCAAAAGGAATTTGCCCTTTTGTTTTAAATACGGCGTTATCGAGTACTTTCGGCTTTCTGTCAGCCGGTAATAAATCAGCACCTTGTTTTATCAATCTACCGTCTTGAAACCTAGCACTAAATTCGCCGTTATTAATGAAAGAAATATTTTTAGCTGCTTCATCTGGATAAGCAGCCATATACTCGTTAATGTCCGAACTGTACAAATCCAGAATATTACCAACGCCAAAGCGCAAATTGCTCCATCTGTCCGCAACTCCTAGCCCTGATATATCTGTAAAGCCTTCAGTAGTTCGATTCGTCCAATTTACGCCTGTATAAAAGAAACTTGTAACAATCAAATACGAACCGTTCCAATTTGGCGTGTAACCAATTGGCTGCAACCTAATAATAGTATCTTGAATTTCCAAAACCGTGTGATCGTACTCGCCTGTAAGTCCGTTTTCTGGATTAAACCACGAAAAATGAAAGTTTTGACCGACTGAAATGCCTGTTTGCGTCCATTTGAAACTTGCGGCTACATCTTTTAAAGGATCTTTATTCAATATTGTAAGAATTCCGTTACTAACTTGAATGCCCAATACAGCAGGGAACCCGCCTTTTGTTCCCGGCGCAAGCGGATAACCGTCAATCCTTATAATTGTGTTGTCATTATCTGTTGCTGTTGTTTCTCTTAACGCCTGTTTGATGATTTTCTGAATACGTTTAGGATCGAAAACCGTATTTATTTTAATCTCTAATTTATTCTCAACTTTTTTATTTAAGGTATTCCATTGTCCTTTCGTGTGAAAACTTTCATTTGTATTGTCTGTATCATCCGATTTTTCGTAATTGGAAAACTCGATATTAACCAAATTTATTTTAGCACGTTCGTTTAAAGTCTTTTCGATATCTACCGGAATACCAAAGTCTAAAAACCCTAAATCCACATTAGGATAAAAATCGTCTTTACTGGCAATGTCAATTTTTGTGTTGCTGCATTGGTAATCTAAACGCAACGCCCGCAAATCCTCTGCTTCATTCTTAAAAACAAAATTTAAAGGCTTGTTCAGGTTCGGGCGGCACATATTCCCATTCAAAGTAAATTGATTGCTGTATTCGCCTGTGGTGATTCTTGGAGCGACTAAAGGCAGTCCGGTTAACTGCTCAACTCCTTTAGCGAAATAATCTTCGTAACGAACCACTTCGACCACAACATCAATTGCGGCTACATAAGCGGTTCCGACAACTTTCATTCCTGAAACAATAATATCTGTTGTAGAAATTAAACCACCGCCAGATGCGTTCTGAAAAGCGACCATATAAAGCCAAACAGTTTGGCCTCTTGCGACAAAAGGTATCGTAAATTCATAAGACTGGTTGCTAATATTTAAAGTACCATCTGTATTGAAAAATAGCGTGTTTTGCCTGTCGGTTATTGGGTTTGTACCCCAGCTTAAAATGAATTGTTTCCGTGTGAATAATCCGGTGCTGTCGCCTATAAAAGCATTAAGCCCAGATATTTTAATGTTTAGGTTCGTGTAATCATCAGCGGCAATGAATAATTTAAACCGATCTAAAACTTCGGTCAATATTTCGGTAGTGTAGCCTGTACCAACGTATTGATAAGCTGTGCCGAAAGTTGATTCTCCAGGAATACCGCTACCGTTTATAATATAGCTATTTTCAATACCCAGCGTTCCTACCGCCTGTGTTGCTGAATTCACAACCATTGCGTCTAATCCGGTACTCCTGTATTGAATACTTACTTCGCTAGGACTTGCGTACTCACTCTTTTGAAACTCCGGCAATGCCTTTTGTAAAAACTTCATTCGCTGCAAAGGAACAATGGGCTTGCCGTCAACACCGGTATTAGAAAATACATCCGGCTCAAAATCTGCCCGCCTATCCAATAAAGCCGTTTTGGTTTCAACAACGATATTGCAACTGAATCTGGTTTTTTCATCAGTTTTCATTTCTGAAAAATCCAATTCCCCAGAAACGTAAACCGTATTGCCGTTATATAATTTCAATCTAACAGTAGCTTCAAAACCTTTTGCTTTCTCATTAGAAATATCGAGCAATTTATCAAAACAATGCGTTGCGAATGTAATGTAGTACCCGTGTTCATCGTAAAAACCCCTTTCGCTATCCAAAACATAAACGTCATTCCAGAAAGTCAAATCCAATTCATCAGCACCAATCACCTGGTCACGTCCCCATCGGTTTGCGCCTTGCTTTAATTTATTGGCAAAGGCATCAAAACCAATCATTTCAGTAACCGGAAACTCCTGTATATCCGTAGCGGAATATTCAAACTCTAAAGTAGCTTTCATTTATGGATTTGTTTTACCTCTACGGCTCATTCTGTCGTTCATAACTATTGTTCTTTGACCTTGCGACCTGTTCCATTTTTTAAATCCTGTTTCAGATAGCGATATTCCAGGAATTGAAGAAACGGCATTTTCGATCCGGCTTGCGGTTTGATTGAAAGCATCTATTGGGAAACTATTGTTCGATTGTTTTGCCTCGTAATTCATAACGCTTCTAAGCGGATCGATACCGTTTCCGTATAGCATAGAATTTAAATGTTGTTCCCAGCTATTATAGTCGGGGAATACTTGCGACCCTTTCGGTAAATTCATAAGTACATTTCGACCTTGTGGCTTAATTACTTTTCCTGAAGGCGTTTGAATAACCTCCTTGTAATTATTACCTTTCACACCACCTGGATTATCGTTTACCATAACCACACCGCCCGGCGTTTCTCCACCTTTCCAAAACTGTGGTATTTGTTGGGCGTTTACCGCGGCTAATTGAACAGCTCCCACCACAACCGCTAACGCCGCCAACGCAACTCCAGCGGGTCCGCCAGGATTAGCAAAAGCAGAAATAACAGCCTGAGCCGTATCAATAGCAATATTGAATTTAGCAATTTCCTTTTGGGCTTTAAGTTCCCTGACCTGAATTTCTTTTCTTCGCTCTTCTCCTTGCCTTTCGATTTCTGCCTTTGCAACATCGTTCTGTCCGGCGAATTCTAAGGCAACTCTATTTTGAGCCGCTAATCTTTCGTATTCAAGTTCAAAGTTTTTCTTACTTGCGCTGTTTAGGAAATTATAAAGTTCCTGAAAAGCCTCTAGGCTCGCCAAAGCAGTAGCTGAGGCATCAACTCCGAAACCTTTTATTTCATCTCTAAATATCTTAAATAATGTTGGAAGTCCTGCCTTCGAGAAAAAACCTTCAGAAAATTGATCCGTGAAAGAATTTAATATTTCTTTCATCTTCTCCAGGCTCTTTTCGGTATATTCAATTTCTTTTTTGGTTTTTTCTAAGCCCGAAACGTCAACTTTTAAAACCTTGCTTGGATCTGTTATTAAGTTTATAGATTGCCTTAATCCGTCAATAACGTTCTGGAAGTTTTTATATTCTTGCGAAGTGTCCGAAACTTCTTTTTGTGCTTCTGTAAATATCCTAACTTGCTCTTCTAAAACCTGTAAAAAAGATTTATTTTGCTCCAATGTAGAGGATAGTTGAATATCTTCTCTTTTCTGCGATTCAGTTTTTTGTTTTACAGATTTCTCTTTTTTATAATCCAATCCAATCGCTTCTTTTTGATCTACTAAAGCACGCTTGGTCAATTGCTCGCTAAATGCATTTGCCTGGTTTATTTCTTTTTGGTTCTTAAGTACTTTTTTCTGCAATTCCTCAACGCTTCCAATCGCTTGCACTGCCCGAAACGCATTTCCTTCTCCACGTTGTAAATCTGCTTTGTTTGCGTTGGCCGTTGCTGCGTTACGACTTATAATTGCCGCTTGTAATTCTCTTTCAAGTTTTATCTTTTCGGTTTGCAAATCGATAACCTTTGCTTCATTTTCAGTTATTTTGGCGACAATTGCGTTTGCTCTGGCTCTGGCTAAAATTGCCAACGTAAGTTCTTTTTCAGCCGCCGCCGTTTCTCCGGCAAGTATTTGCTCCCTAGTTAAGTTCTCAAAGTAGAACGGATATTGTTGTATCAGGTTATCAACTGCGATATTCCTTTCCTTGTAAGACAGATTTACGTCCCGGGCAATTTCTAAGTTTGCTTTTAATGAATTAAGCTCCTCGACCGTTGATTTTTGCGACTCAATAGCTGCATCCTTATACGCTTTTTGCGCTTCAGCAAGTCCGCTTAACGTTTTTTTGAATAAATCTAATTTAGAAATGTATTCAATTATTGGCTCGGTTGCAAATCCAATAATCCCGGCAACGCCTAAACCAGGCAAAATATAAGCCAACTGCTTTACGCTTGAAAATATTGCGCCAAAACCTTTAGCTATTCCGCCGGAATAATTACCTACATTTCTTTGAAAATCCCCAGCAACCTTATCAGCGGCTCTAATGCGTCCATCCAATCCGGCAAACTCAGCTTGCAGCCTTTTTACCTGAACACTTTCTTCCCCAAAAGCAATGGCTGTATCTTTAATGTTTTTCTTTAAGATAAGCAATTGCGCAGACGCCTTTGCATAAGCACCGCCCAACAATGTATTTGCCCTAAAATTACGGTCTGTTTCGGCTCTCAATATTTGTTTGGCAACGGATTGATCCCTGTCATTTTTTATGACTTGCCTTTGTTGTGCGGCGTGAGCGACTAATTTTGTATTTAAATTCGATATTGCAACGGACTGTTTGTTGGTTTCGGCAACTACGTTTGCATTGCTTACCGCATTACTTTTTAAATCACCCGGCGTTTTAATATTCGTAATGTTGCGACTAGCCGCCAACGCAGAGGCAGAAACTTTTAATAAAGCCTCGTCCGCTGCGGTAAGTTTTATAATTAATTGGTCAACCTGATCTAAGGCTTTCTTTTCAATGGTTGTGTCTACTGTGTTTGCCATTGCTTAGTTTTTTTTAGCTTTTTCACGCATTAATTCGCCTAAATCAAGCCATTTACGTACGGTTATTTTTCTGGAGTCTATTTCGTAGCCTAACTGCAAAGCAGAAGAAATAATCACCAATTGTTTGTATAATGACAATGTTTGCTTTGAACCTTCTTTTTGGAGTTCATCATTGATTAACGCAATGGCGGTTTTGATTCCCGGCAATTGAGCAGCCACATTGTTCAACTGCTCAAAATCCTCTGCTGGAGTAGCAAAATTATGATAAGGCATTTTGTATTTCCAATCCTTTATCTGTTGCACCATCATATAACGAATTCGCTGCTGATCGTCTGAAACGCCAAATCCTAAACGCATACGCTCAACCAAGGCTGATACAACGGTATATTTTGTTTGCAAATTGTCGATTTTAGCAAGGCGCTGGATAAATGTTTGAAAAGTCTGGTCATTGGTAGCCTTGTAATATTCATCATTAATTTTTTCCTCAAATGGTTTTATTAAATGATGATCCAATTTCTTTTCTTTTCCGGTGTACGTTTTCAAAAACCAATTGTTGTCGTTGGTTTTCCTGTACATATCGAAATTGTACAAAATAATATCATCGATTGATAAAAATACATCATCAATGCTTAATTTTGGTTGTGATTTTCTACCCGTGTACTCCATTTATCCGATGTGTTTATTTATGAAATCCTGCAATTCAGGTTTGATTATTTCGTAATTGTAGTAAGGTTGATTTTCTTTTGTGATTCCAAAAATATTGCTTCCATTATCATCCTGTAATTCGCTGCTTTTAGAATCCCTTGAAAATATCGTAATTGTGTTGTTCCGGTTCAATAAATCAAATCCCCTGTAAAAATCCCCGGTATCTAATAACGTGCGTCTATTGTAAACTTCGCCTTTTGAGCGCTTTATTTTTATGGTTTTCGGAGCGTACGGTTTTAGCATTTCACCGTCAGAATTTATACCTTTTTCAAACAACTGCATTTCTCGGTTAATATCCAGAATCTTGCCTTTGTTCCGGTCTATAATAGCGGCAACTTCTCCGGGTATTCCTTCCCTAACAAACTTCGCTTTATCCAATAAGTCCCGAATCGTTCCCATAATTCAAAGATATTAAAAAAGCCGCCACAAAATGCAGCGGCTTTGATAAACTAACCCAATTCTTTTTATGCTGATGCCAATGCGCTTGCTTCGTTTGATTTAGCCAATCCGAAGTTAGGCGTTACGATAATCGGCACACCCAAATCAGCATCCCACAATTTTACGGTGTAAATGCTTCCGGCAACTGCGGCGGCAATTGTAAGCGTCACGGTTTTATCTGTATTGTTGTAAACTGCGGTTCCGGTCGGTGTTACGGTTGTGGTTACTCCGGCTGTTGTTTTCTGAGCTAAAAAGTCAGCAAGCAATAACCCTTCGACTAAATGTGTTCTGTCTTTCAATAGCGGCGTAAACACCAATGTAGTAGCTCCAGCAACAACAGGATTTAAGGTAATTTCAACATCGTTTACACCGTCCAAATCACTTGGAGAGTAATCGAGTTCGTCAGCAGTAATCCATGTTTGGCGATCCATATCTTTGAAGTCTGCAATTTGCAAGGTCAAAACCTGACCAGATGCATTAACTCCGTCTTTACCAACATATTTACCCGTCTGCATCATCGCAAGGTTAAAGCCACGTACAACGCCGGATTTTGTTTGAGTGAAGATTTTGTTTCCTTCAGTATCATACAAAGCCAAAGCGTATTGGCCGTTGCTATTCATTGATCGCAATGCTTTCCAGAAGTTCACGCCATTGTCAAAAGTGATGTTGTATTCGTATGGATTTTCTCCAGCAACAACTTTTAGTCCTGAACCTTCACGAGTGATGATATTCGGATCTGCGGTAGCATCTACAAAAGAAACCACGTTTTGAGCAATAATTAAATTGCCTTTTTGCTGTTGCTCCTGAATATAAGCCAACGACTTTCCTTCATACTTGAAACCGATCTTTGAAAATTCCAAAGTCTTAATTCGGCTCCAATCAAATTTACAACCAGCTTGTCCGGTTCCGAAAATATCTCCACCATCGCAATTTACAACATTTAAGCTGTCCAATAATTCTTGTAATTCGTCCATTACTTGATGTGTTTAGATTGTTTTAAACTATCAATTTGTTTTTGTTCATTCAAAGCAATAGTATGACCTGGCAGATAGTTTTTGCCGTCAACTAAGATTTCTTTTGTTACTTTGAAATTACGACTTTTAGCTGCTGCCTCGGTCTGTGTTTCTTGTGGCTGCTCTTTTGCAGGCGGTGTATTTTCTTTCATTTGATTAGAATTTAATTTTGTGAATACACATGGGTTCGCCGTTTGCTTTTTCGTAGAAGTTAACGTTAGCCTCAAAAACAATTACATTCCAAATATCGATTGCGTAAGTTTTATCTTCCAATGCTTCTTCAGTATAGTTAGCACGACGATCCGTGTCATATAAACCGTCTACAATTTTAGTTACTCCGCTTCTTTCGAGGCATTTTAGCACTTTGTCATATAGTGGGTTAAGCATTTCTACAAACTCCGTGTCCCAAACCGTTGGATTGATGTTTGTTTTGTGTTCTGAATTCTTAGCAATAATCAGCTTTATCCGTTTACTCGTTTTTCCGGTGTATAATGAATCGGATTGTCTGTTACCTTGTACTAACCAAATCAAAGGGTATTTATTCCCTTGTAATGATTTTAAGTAAAGAATCAAATCCTTTTCACTTCCCCATCCGAAATTTACTTTTAAAGAGTTTTCCCCTCTATTCACGTCCGTATAAACCACGTCAGGAATCTGGCTAAAAATCTCCCTTAAAAGCGTTTCGACTACTATCATAATCCTAACTGATTTTTAACTTCGTAAACGTACAATTCGCAATCAGGATAATCAGTAGCGTTTTCAGATAAGAACTCAAGCAAAGAAACATCGTTGTTATTGTTTCCGAAATATCCGACATAATAGCCTTCGTATTGCGGAATACCAACGTGGTAAATATTGCCTACTCTTCGTAAACATTCCGAACCCTGATACATTTCTAAGAACTCATTCCAAACCGTTGTGTATTTCTGAGTTGAGTTCACGCCTCTTGCGTTTTTCGCCTCAGCTTTCACTTCTCCAACACCACTTTGATAAGAAACGTTTTCTTCCAGATAAAAAGGGAAACAGTAATTCGCCAATAAAGAACCCTTGTAAGTGCCTTCGGTAAAATACAACCCTTTCCATCGCTTTGCAACACCATCAACCGTGTAATTGCACCCGGTGATTAAATTACGCCACTTTGTCGGAACTGGATCTACTGCCGGACTTTCTGGAACAGGGGGTAATTTTCCGTCAACCAGAAAACTATCCATTGTCTGAAAGTTTGTCGCCCCAAGTGCTCTGATTAATAACAAACGACACTTTTCGTCGATGATTCTATTCAACGCCGTTAAAGACTTTGAATTTGCTTCATCGAGATTGGAAACTTCTATCTTTCCAATAAAAAAAGTGTCGTCTATTAAGTATGGCATTTTTAGTTAGTTGCGAGTTGTCCGTCTACTACTTTGGGAGCGTTGTATTTCTTTACATTTTTCTCCCACCCTTTGTCGATAATCCCTTTTTCCTGCATAATCAAGGCAACGGTAGGATGTACCGTGTCTTTCTGCCCTTTTTTGTAGTACTTGGTTTTCTGGTTAATAGTCACTTCGACTTTATCCATGTGATGATCACCTTCGTAAGCAGCTTGCGCTTTCTTAGTAGCCGAGTTTGTTTCCTCTTTCTGATCGTCTGTCAAAACTACACTTTTGGTAGTTACTGCTTTTTCGTCTGGCATGATATATGGTTTTTAGATTAATAAATTAAGCCGCTTCGATTGCCGTTTTAACAGCAGCGAATGTTCCTTCAACAAATGCTACTTTTGCATTTTCATAACCCCACAAGTGGTAACGGCTTTCTCCAATAATCGTGTACATGTTCGATTCAAAATCAGAAACGATATTGGCCGCTGTTGCGTTTCCAACAATACCCTGTCCGATGCGAACGGTGAAAGATTTGTAAACGTCACGGTGGATTTGTTTCCAATCCCCAACAATGAAGTTTCCGGCAGCTACAACCCCGTAAGGATCTTCGATGATAGCCATTCCTTCAACACGGGTACCGTCAGGCAATACGAAAGGAGGCAGTACGTAATTACCGTTAAGGTCTTTCGTGGCTCCCATTTCGTAAACGTCAGCACTTGGCACAACCGCAGCGTTAGGAATAAACATACCTTTTGAGGCAATTTTAATTGCATAAGCAGCGGCACGGATAACATCGTAGTTATTTGGAGCCTCTGTAGAAGCTGCTAAATCCCCTGCAACAAACGCCGGGGCGAATGCTGATGCGAAAACAAATACGTCAGCCTGTACCGCAATATCGTGTTGGTAAACCAATTCGTTACGGATAATAGACATGATATTCGGTAAATCGTCCAATGCTTCTTCGGATATTTTGGTACGTCCGGCCATTTTCTTCGCTGTCGAATAACGCAAAACAAACGATACAGAAATAAGCGGTTTCAATGCGCCTTCCGCTGTAATCGCCATTGTTCCTTCGGTTGGGATTTTATCCATGTAAGGAAGCGACGCTTTGTTTGTGTTCCCGTTTGAAAGGTAAGGCAAAATGTACTGTCTGGCTCTCGGATCACTCATGTAGTCGGTCACTTGCTGATAAACATAATTTACCGGAGTAGCCGTGTTATTTGTGATCGCAGTAGTGGACATGTTGATTGGTGCTTTAATTTCAAGCTCCAACTCCCATGCTTTTTCACCTGGATTGTTTTTGGCGTGTTCTTTTACTTTTGGCAAAAAGTCTTTCAGTCCTTTTTCAATGGTTTCCATCAAATCAAAACCTTTCGCCTCAAACGTGTGCGTGTGTTCTTTTACAATAGCCAACTGCTCTTTTAGCTCCTTAACGGTAGCAGCTAATGTTTCGTCTGGCTTATTTGATTTTACGAATTCTTCAATCTTGTCTTCTAAAGATTTGAATTCTTCTTTGGTAGCTGCTTTGGTAAGTTCGGTTTTAAATCCTTCGATTTGACCTTTCAATTCCTCTGCCGCTTTTGTTACTTCATCCATTTTTTTAAGATGTTAATAGTGAATAAAAAGTTTTAAGTTGTTGAGTGCTTTCCTGCGGCTCGTTTGTTTCTTCAGAGTGCTGTTGCGGCTCTAATATCATTGATTTTAATTCCTGTAATTTTGTTTCTAAAAGTTTGCCATATTCATCGGTATAGTTACCGAATGAAACTTTCAAAGTAAGCGTTTCGATAAGTTCGTTAATATCTGTATCTGATTTGATACCATGCAAAGGCGTATTACTTACTGCGCCAAACAACAACGTGCTATACTCGAATTGTTTGATTTCCGCAAAATCTTTACCGCCTTTGTCGTTTTTAGTGTATTTGCCAGATACCGCCATGAAACCGTGAGAGTGCTGCAAAGAGCGCCCGTGTTCTTGGCTAAATTTATAATCTGCCAATAAATCAATTCCGACTTGTTTATTTAAGTTCAACTGACTTTCTACAATTCCGGTCTTTGGATCTTTGGCAATTGGCAATCCAACAAACGTACTCATGCCCTTTTGATGATCGATAAGGTGTACCTGCTTGCTTTCCGTCCACGTCTTTGATAAAGAACCCGTAAGTAAACGGTCATTGTCGCTGTCGTATTGGTCAAACTGGGTAATTCCGATAATAACGATCCCTTTTTCGGTCACGTCGTTAACGGTGGTTTTGAGGCTTTTTGTTATCTTGTTCATCTTCTTTTGGTATAAATACTGCCTTTTCAGACTTTTTGACTTTCTTGTGTGTTTTGCTGTTGGGTGCTTGAGACTCTGTTTGCTGTTTCATAATTCAATTCTCTTAATTCCAAATCCAACATTTCGTTAATCTGATCCATTGTAACCCCGGCTTTCATATAATTTAGCAGCGTTTCAGACTTGATTTTATCTGTTTCGGCTCGTTCCTTGGCGAAAACCTGCATAAACGGCAAGTGTTCCCAATCGATCAATATTGTCTTATCGGTGTATCCAAAGAAACTCGCAAGGCTTTCAAACCATCCGTTGCCCTTTGGCTGCAAGCAGTAAGAAACGAACGCTCCTCTTGCTTTTTCCTGGTTCTCATAAGTTCCGCTATTGAATGCCTCTAAAACGTCTTTAGGGATGCCGTACATCGATCCGATTGTAAAATAGTCTGCCAGGTAGCTGTCGTCCAATTTCAACGCTCCAATATCAGAAACGAACCTTTGTATGTCAATCATGCTTTTAATAGCATAAACACGCTTACGCCCGTTCATTTTGGTTTCAATGTCACGCTTTTCCTGTTCGCCCATTGGAAGCTGATCGATATTACCCGGATCTGCCTGTCCTGCTACTAGAAACTTAGCCGAATACTGCAAATTGACGTTCTTTGCCTCAATTGCCCTTTCGGAATTGCTTACGATTTTGTAAAGCGCATCAATCCGGCTTTGACCTCCAAACCAATTACCCGTACCGTTGCTAAGGTCTGGGTTGTGGATAATATACCTCCAATTAAGATTCGTAGCCGTTCCGTCAGCATAGCGATATTCAATATCAAAATTGTTTATCGCATCCTCTGTTGACTTAGAAAGCACAATCTTATCCTGATAAGTCAACATTTCAGTCGGGAACTTCATTTTGTGATTCTCCAGAATGTACAGTTTGTTGTCGATTGCCGGAATATAAGAATCAGCATACACGTAGGTGTTACCTATCATATTCCAAAACATAAAATCCCACTTAAACTGAGCTTCCCTTTGGAACGGGTTTGGCTGCTTAATCATATCAAGGAACGGATCTGTTTTTAATGCTTTGCCGTTTTGGTAAACGTAAACTTTTCCTAAACTAAACATATCGCATTGTAAACAGAATACTTTTAATAAAGCCGGATTGCTAAATATGCGCTCCAACTTCTTTTTATCATCGGTTGCGCTTTGAAAATTCGTGCTTCCGTTAATCTGGTCGTTTACATACATCACAACCTCGTCGAGCGTAGGGATTCCTGCTATTCTCGCAAGGGTGTTCTGAAACCAATTCATTATTTACCAAAGTAAAAAACCGCTGCCGACAATGAAGCCGGTAGCGGTAAATTAATATTGAATTGATCTCTCATACATTCGGGATGATGCATCTTCACATCAGTTAAGGGCAAATATAATGATTTTTATTAATTAAGTGAATATTACGACAAATATTTATCTGCATGCCTCCTGCCGTATCTTATCGGATCTATTAAGTCGTCATAAGATTTTATAACTTCATCATCAACAACTCCAAGTCTGTCGTTCGCATAGGAGTAGTTTTTAAATTCTAGGTCAATGCCTTTTGATTCCTCGGTATAGATTACGTTAGTTGAGTGCAGCAAAGTAATTCCAGCCATTACCGACCCTTTCGGTTTATCTATTCCGTAAGCGTATTCCCAACCATATAGGCGTAATTTTTTAATATTGTCAGGAACAGCGGAATCACAAACCAAATATGCGTCTTTCGGTATTCCTAATCTTTTCACGGTGTGAGCTATAATACCTCCAAAGACTTTTTCGCCTCGATCATCTTTAATAAAATCTGAATTTATAGCCTCAATCTCTAAATCTGTCATTTGCGCCAACAGTTCGTTTTCTGAAAAGTAGTTCAATTCATGGCAGTAAAGAGTATTGCTATACGGATCATATTTTAATTCAACAATCCCGAATTTGTGGTTTTTACCCCAGTCAATACCGTAAAAGGATCTAAATTTTAATTGTCTGAATTCTGAATAAGGTATTCGTTTCCAATTGTTGAAAATACGTCCCTCGACGGCTTCAGTCCAACCTCCCATAACAACCTGATCATATTTGTCAGGGTCTGTTATTTTTAATTGTTGGTAGTATTGAATAATGTTTGGCGCAAGGTATTCTTTAGGAACGTCCAAATAAGACGTGTGAATATACATCACGTTATTTTTAACTGTATTACTTCCGCCGTCAACTTGTTTTTCAATAAAGAAATACCTATAAATCCAATGATGAACTGAGGCGGGGTTCAATATCAAAATAGTAATATTTCTTTTATCCTTACTCCTAATACTAAGAAATACCTTTTCAAAGGTTTCAAAGTCCGGCGTTTCTTCAGCTTCATCGATTACAAACAAATTGAACCCAAATAAAGATTTAAGATTTGCTGTTTGTTGCTTTGACCCTGTTTTTATTCCCTTAAACGCTATACGGTTCCCGTTGTGCTCTATGTGGCTAGTTGTTGAATTGACGTAATCAGATAACTGCAACAATTCAATCTTATCGTCTACCTCCGGCTTAATAGAATCAATAATACTAACATTTGTAAACCTGGTGTAAAGCACATTCCAAGCGTGATAAACGAGTGCGGTTAATGCAAGGCAAGCAATTACGAATGACTTTGCAGAACCACGACCACCAGTAAGAATAACCGTGTCAACTTCTGGGTACTTACCAGTAAGTAATTGGAATAATGGTTTGTATTTTTTAGAGAATTTAATCTGCATCGTCCTCGTCTGTAAAAACTATCTGAGGAGGTAGGTTGGAAACGTTTCCTTTGTGGTTTAGCTCTTGCGTATCTTTCCAGCCAAAGTTTTTTAGTATGAAGATATTCCCGGTGCATTTATCACCCCCAGCGGTTGCAATCTCGTGATATTGCTCGATGTTTAGCAAAGCTCTTTTTATCGGGTACGAAAACCCGTCCTTTTTAGCATAGGAATAAAGGGTGTCTTTTGACTCAAATCCCAAATGAAGTGTTAATCCGGTTACTGTTGGCGGATTAACCACAAGAGCATCGTTATCGTGTTCAAAGTAAGATAAACACAATTCGGCCACCTTAGCGAAGTTCTCTTCCGTTGGTTCGTAAATTGGTGGTCTGCCTCCTAAGTTGTCCATACCACAAATATACAATTATTTTCTTTCCAAATTCACTACCCTTAAAAATTCATCAGTTCCGATTACTCTTAATATCCAATGCGTTTGATCTCTGCCGGAAATGTAGACCATTCGACCGTTGTAGAGGAAAGGCGTTTCGTTGGATGGTATTTGGTTGGTTGATCCGGCTCTCATAAGAATAGTTTTTGTTGCCCTACGTGGTTTGTAATTCGTTTTACCGCCGAATCGTAATAATCTTTATCCAACTCGCAAGCCGTAAGGTCAAATCCGTAATCGTGACAGGCTATTGCGATTGAACCTGATCCAAGGTGTGTGTCTAATATTTTGTCGCCAGGCTTTGCGTACTTTTCAAGGCAGAATTTATAAAGTTGATAAGGCTTTTCCGTTGGGTGTATTCTGATTTGCTTGTTTTTCATATCTCCCTGAAGCATACCGTTCCATCTGAATGAAAATTTATCTACAATTACGCCAAATGAGTGGCTAGCTAATTCACACTTAGAAAACGTACTGCTTTCGTTTTGCTTATCCCAAACAATCCTTCCGAATTCAGGGACGTATTTAGCATAATAATTTATTCCCCAGATTATCTGATTTTTAGACACCCTAAAAAGCTCCTTAAAATAATCTTCGTTTGGTACTTCCCAATGTTTTATTTTGTTGGTTTGCCTCTTTATTCCAGTTGTTGAAATATCGTTTCCGGTATAGTTTTTTTTACCATAATTTTCGAAATAAGGCGGATCTACAATAGCCAAATCAAAAAAATTATCAGGATAACGAGCCATTAGAGCCATGTTATCTTCATTGGTGACTGTTATTTTGTCTGTAATATTCATTGAGGTATAGGATTGTCGCACGCATAGCAATTATAATTAGAATGTAAGTTTTTTATACCGCAATTTGTGCATTTTATAAATTGAAAGTCCTCTGTATTATTTCTATTCCCCGTAAACTTAATCACGCCTTTTTGCTCCAGCCATTGGACGTAATCAGATAGCATCTGAATCATGTCTTGGTAGACCGGACGATGCATATTGAAATTCTGATAGGATATTTTAAACTCCCGTGCGTTTTTTAGGTCTTTTTCTTGGTTTGTGATTTCCACTCCCATCTTTTTTATTTTAGTTATTAATGTTAAAAAATAATCGGTTTAAATATTATACGGTTGTTATTTAAAAGCCCTATTATATATAGGGCTTTTTAAACCAACCAACCGTTGCGAATTTATTGGTTTAAAAATTAATTATTAATTTTAATCTTCAAAAAAATCACTTGTTTTTTTAGAATAATTCAAAGATTATCATTTTGATAAGGTTTAAAAACTCTTTTTAATTTTTAAACCATAAACCATTAACAGTTTATTCTTACAAAGCATACTTTTTGTTGGTTTAAAAACTCTTTTAGACTTTTCGTAATATTTAAACCATTAACAGTTTATTCTTACTTTTTAAATGGATAAAGGAAGTAATTTTTCCCTTTTCCGTCCGAAATTACCCAATCCATTTCCCGGCAATAACTCACTAATTCTTTAGTTGCGGAAATGCCAATTTCGCCGAAATTTTTAATGTATTCTGATTTTATCT